>JAEIGA010000549.1_pt1 | contig 55491 bp, 57 predicted proteins | sample 9270691 | NCBI WGS metagenome assembly JAEIGA01 (sample SAMN17057246, study PRJNA624740) | gut metagenome | biome: biome; isolation source: fecal sample | host: Bos grunniens | place: China: Xizang | collected 2019 | reverse complement strand
GCGGACGGCCAATTGCCTTCAAATGTCAAAGCAGGTTACGTCATCCGCCGTATCCTCCGCCGTGCGGTCCGTTATGCCTACACTTTCTTGGGTGTGAACACCCCGTTCCTCTGCCGTTTGGTGCCGGCATTGATCCGTGAAATGGGCGAAGCTTATCCGGAACTCCAAAGCCAACAAACCTTGATCGAACGCGTCATCAAAGAAGAAGAAGAAGCCTTCTTGAGAACCTTGGAAAAGGGGATCAAACTCATTGACCAGATCCTTGAAAAATCCCAAGACACCAAGGTCATCTCCGGTGAAGATGCCTTCACGCTCTACGACACCTTCGGTTTCCCGATCGACTTGAGCGAACTGATTGCCAAAGAAAAGGGCTACACCATTGACCTGGAAGGTTTCGAACGCGAATTGGGCAAACAAAAAGAACGTGCCCGCAACGCTGCTGCCGTTGAAGAAAGTGACTGGATTGAACTCCAACCAGAAGCGACCTCCACCTTCATCGGCTACGACGAAAGCGAAGCTGACGTCCACATTTTGAAATACAGAACGGTGAAATCCCGCAACAAAGAACTGGTACAAATCGTCCTCGATCGCAGCCCGTTCTATGCAGAAAGCGGTGGACAAGCCGGTGACAGCGGGGTACTGGTCAGCGCCAGCGAAACCATCAAAATCACCAACACCGTCAAAGAAAACAACCTGAACATTCACTTGGCCGACCGTCTGCCCAAGGATCCTTCGGCAACATTCCATGCCAGCATCGACCTGCAACGCCGCCAAGATACCACCAACAACCACTCGGCAACCCACTTGCTCCACTATGCATTGCGCGAGCTCATCGGTACCCACATCGAACAAAAAGGTTCGAGCGTGACCGCCGACTCATTCCGTTTTGACTTCTCCCACTACGAAAAGATCAGCCCGGAAAAACTCCGCGAGGTAGAACGCCGTGTCAACGAACTCATCCGCCAAAACATCAGCAAAGAAGAATTCCGCGACCTACCCATTGACCAAGCCCGCGAATTGGGAGCCATGGCCTTGTTTGGTGAAAAATACGGTGACCGTGTACGCGTCATCCGCTTCGGCGAATCAACCGAGTTGTGCGGTGGTACCCACGTAGAAGCTACTGGTAACATCGGTTACTTCCGCATCCTTTCCGAATCAGCCGTTGCCGCCGGTGTCCGTCGGATTGAAGCCGTTACGGGCCGTCAGGCAGAAAACAGCATCGAAGTGATGGAAGACCAAATCCAAGCCATCCGCGAAATGTTCGGCCAAACCCCGAACTTGGTTCAATCCATCTCCAAACTCTTCGCTGAAAACGAAACCTACCGCAAGACCGTGGAAGAAATGAACCGGGAACGTGTACAAAACATGAAGAAGACCATCGCGGAACAAGGCGAAGTCATCAACGGCATTACCGTGTACAAACTTCGTGGCAACTACACCACCGAAATGGTCAAAGACCTGGCCTTCCAATTGCACAAAGACAGCACCAACGCAGTCTTCGCAGCCGCCTTCCTGGCTGCTCCGGACAAGCCGGCATTGGTTTTGATGTACAGCGATGACTTGGTAGCCGCTGGCAAAGATGCTTCCAAAGACATCAAAGTGGCAGCCCGCTTCATCCAAGGCGGTGGCGGTGGTCAGAAATTCCTGGCAACTGCCGGTGGTAAAATCACCGACGGCCTGGCACAAGCCCTCGACACCTTGATTGAAAACGCCGTAAAAGCATAATTCCGACGTGAAGAAACTCGACCAGTTCCTGATCAAGTCCTTTGCCGGACCCTTCTTGTTGACCTTCCTGATTGTGGCCTTCATCTTCGTGATGAACACTCTCTGGCTGTATGTTGACGACCTGGTAGGCAAAGGCTTGAGCATTTGGGTCATCTTGGAATTCCTCTTCTGGGGTTCGGTTACGATGTTGCCGCACGCCTTGCCTCTGGCGACGTTGCTGGCTTCCATCATGACCCTGGGGAATCTGGGTGAAAACAACGAATTGCTGGCAATGAAAGCTGCCGGTATTTCGTTGCAACGCATCCTGATCCCCTTGGTGGTGGTTGCAGTCGGCATCAGCATCGGTGCCTTCTTTGTATCCAACAAGTTGATTCCCATTGCCTTCAATAAGATTTACACCCTTCAGTACGACATTGGACGGACGAAGGAAGAAATCAAGATTCCGACAGGAACCTTCTACAACGGCATCGAAGGCTTTACCTTGCGTATCAACGAACACAACAAGGAAACCGACATGATGTACGGCGTGATGGTGTACGACCACAAAGAGCGCAACGGAAACACGAGTCTGGCGATCGCCGACTCCGGACTCATCAAATCCAACGCTGACAAGAGTGCCTTGATCTTCATTCTCTTCGATGGCATTTCCTACGAAGAGGACAACACCCGCAAATACCGAGACACCTCTTACGTCGTAAACCGCATCCATTTCAAACGCCAGGAAGTCATCATCCCTTTGGAAAACTACAGCTTCCAAAAATCCGATGAAGACCGCTACGGCAACGAAATCATGGCCCAGGACCTGAAGGAACTTCACCACGACCGTGACTCCATCTCCACGTTGTACGCCCAAACCCTAGCCAAACAAAAAGAACGTTATGGCGCTGGCAACGGTACCCTTTTCGGCTTCCAACTGGACAGTTTGAAAGGCCGGAACATCACCCAACCCTACACCCTGGATTCGGTGTACAACTGGAAAAACATCCGGGAAGAACAATGGAACATTTCCCTGGCGGCCAAAAGCCTGAACAACAATATCTCCGTGCTCGAGTCGTACGAGCGGGAAATCTATCCCTACGCACACTCCCTGCGCCGGATCAACTTGGAATCCTTCCGGAAGTTCACCCTCTCCTTTGCCTGTCTGATCTTCTTCTTCATCGGTGCTCCGATGGGGGCCATCATCCGCAAAGGGGGCTTGGGAACCCCGGTAATCATTTCCGCAATGTTCTTTGTGGTGTACTGGGTGGTGGACATTTCCGGTAAGAAACTTGCCCGCGACGGGGTCATCACCCCGATGTTCGGTGCATTCATCTCCACGTTGGTCCTCCTACCCATCGGGGTCTTCCTGACCATCAAGTCTACGAAGGATTCGTCCCTGTTCAATGCAGAGACCTACCTCAACGCCATCAAGAAATTCATTACGAAAACCCTACCCCAAAGCCTGTCTTTGATATGGAAATCAATCGTGAAAAAAGCATAGTCTTTATGGGGACCCCAGACTTTGCGGTCGGCATCCTGCAAGCAATGATGGATGCCGGCTGTCGCATTGTCGGTGTGGTCACCACCCCAGACAAACCCAGTGGACGCGGTCTCAAAGTGAACCGCAGCGCCGTCAAAGAATTTTTGTTGCAACGCGAAGCGGCTACCGGCGAAAAGATGCCCTTGCTTCAGCCCGTTTCACTGAAGGATCCTGAATTCATCGAAACCCTGCAAAGTTGGCATGCAGACCTGTTCGTCGTCGTGGCTTTCCGGATGCTGCCGAAAATCGTTTGGGGCATGCCTCCAATGGGAACCTTCAACCTCCACGCCTCGTTGCTCCCGCAATACCGCGGTGCGGCTCCCATCAACTGGGCCATCATCAACGGCGATACCCGAACCGGTGTCACCACCTTCTTCCTGGATGAGCACATTGATACCGGTGCCATCATCCGCCAATCCGAGACCGAAATCGGTCCCGATGAAAACGTAGGTTCCCTCCACGACCGCCTGATGGAAATCGGTTGCCAACTGGTTTGTGAATCCATTGATGCGATCTTCAAGGGAGAGGTAACACCCCTACCCCAACCTGAGATCGAGGACCTGCGACCGGCTCCGAAACTCAACCGCGAAACGGGTCTGCTGAACTGGAAAGACTCCGCCCAACACCTGCACAACCTCATTCGAGGCCTGTCCCCCTACCCGGGAGCGCACAGCCTTTTGCATGCCGGCGGCAAAGAGCAAGATGTAAAAATCTATGCGGCCCAACCCGTTGCTCAAAAGAACCCGGTGGACGTTGCTCCAGGTACCATCAGCACTGATGGCAAGACCTATTTCCGCGTACAATGCGGCAGCGATGCCTTGGACATCCTGGAATTGCAGATGCCCGGCAAGAAACGACTCACCATCCGCGAATTTTTGGCAGGATGGCGTCCGACAGAAGCGTTTTTTGAATAGGAATTGACAAGGACCCTATTTGGGTGCTATGCGGTAGAGTTGTACGGCAATGACCGCAAAGACGACGTTCGGCAACCACAATGCCACTGCCGGCGGCAAGGTATCTGTCACCACGAGCATCTCACTCAAACGCAAGAAGAGGATGTAGGAGAAGCTCAACGCAATCCCGATACCCAGGTTCAACCCGATCCCTCCACGACGTTTTTGAGAGGACAATGCAACCCCCATCAGGGTAAGAATAAAAGCAGAGAAGGGCACAGCAAAACGGCTGTGCTTTTCTATTAAGGAGTACTTCACCATCTTATCGCCGCGCATGCGCTGCATGGCAATCAGATCTTCAAGTTCCCGGTAAGTCAAAGATTCCACCGTCTTGTCGCTGCGGTAGAAATCATCCACGATCAAACTGATGACAGTATCCTTTTTCGCACCGGAACGGATTTCTTCCCGGTCACCGATGTAATCCCGGATGAAGTAGTTTTTCAGTCGCCAACCTTGCAAGGTGGAATCCCAAGCGGCACTCTCGGCCGAAAGTTTGGACACCATCTCATTCTCCTCAAATTTCTCAAGGGTAAAGTTGTAAGCGGTGTTATTCCAAGTACTGAACGATTCCACGTACGCAAACTCACCCGGAGCAATCTGGTAGTGGATGTTCCGTTCTTTGTTGTTGTACCGTCCTCCCTTTACGTACTCCTGCTCAAAAGCCAGCCGGACTTTGTTTGCCGGGGGAATGATGAACAAGTTCAGGGAAAGGCTGACCAACATAATGCAGAACGCCGAAATGAAATACGGATACAACATCCGGGCGAAACTAACCCCTCCGGACAGCATCGCAATGATCTCACTGTTCGCCGCCAGCTTCGAGGTAAAGAAGATGACCGTCACAAAGACAAACAGCGGACTGAACATGTTGACAAAATATGGAATGAAATTCACATAATAGTCAAAGATAATGGCCGACAGCGGAGCTTCGTTGTCCACGAACTTGTCAATTTTCTCACTGATGTCGAAGATGATGACAATGACAATGATCAACAACAAAGCCACCACGAAAGTCCCGATGAACTTCCGGATGATATAACGGTCAAGGGTTTTGATGCGTAAATCCATACAACTGTACTACAAACGGGTTTCCATTTTGCGAACTGCCTCGTTCTTCCAAGCAAGGAAATCACCTTGCTCAATGTGCAGGCGTGCTTGACGCACCACGTCCAAATAAAAGGCCAGGTTGTGCTCACTGGCAATCTGCGCTGCCAGCATTTCGCCAGCGATGAACAGGTGCCGCAAATAGGCTTTTGTATAAAAGGTATCCACAAACGAAGTTCCCTTCGGATCCAGGGGTGAAAAGTCATCACACCACTTCTTGTTGCGGATGTTGATGATACCGTCCCAGGTAAACAACATTCCGTTGCGTCCGTTACGCGTCGGCATCACACAGTCAAACATGTCGATGCCCCGGGCAATGCCCTCCAGGATGTTCATCGGTGTACCCACTCCCATCAAATAACGGGGTTTGTCCTTCGGCAGGATCGGGTGTACCACCTCAATCATCTCGTACATCTGTTCGGTCGGTTCTCCTACCGAAAGCCCACCAATGGCATAACCCTCGCGGTTCAACGAAGCCGCATGCTCAGCAGCACGGCGACGCAACTCGGGATAGACACAACCTTGGACAATCGGGAAATAGGTCTGACGGTAACCGTACAACGGCTCGGTGCGATCAAAATGCGCAATCCCACGTTCCAACCATTGTTGGGTGAGCTTCAAGGATTTCTCGGCATAACGGAAGTCGGCGTCTCCAGGGGTACACTCATCCAAAGCCATCACAATATCGGCTCCGATGACCCGTTGGATGTCCACGTTGTTTTCCGGCGTAAAGAGGTGTTTGGAGCCGTCAATGTGGGAACGGAAGGTACATCCCTCCGGCGTCAGCTTGCGGTTGGCCGCCAAGGAAAAAACCTGGAACCCACCACTATCGGTCAAGATGGGACGGTCCCAATGGATGAAACGGTGCAGACCACCTGCCTTGCGCAAGGTATCCAGACCCGGACGCAAATAGAGGTGATAGGTGTTGCCCAAGATGATTTCAGCCCGGATATCGGACTCCAAATCCCGTTGGTACACCCCTTTCACAGAACCCACTGTACCCACCGGCATGAAAATCGGGGTCTCAATGGTTCCGTGATCCGTTACAATCCGACCGCGACGAGCTTGACTCTCACGATCTTGACACAAAAGACTAAACTCCATACACATTAAAAAAGAAACCCCAAAGATAATGAATCTTTGGGGATATGCCTATTGTCTCCAAACTTTCTCGTTTTCCAGCCAACGGATGCAGACATTTTTATCGGTCCACGTACCAAAGGTGGCCGTAAAATCGACATCCTTCATCGCAGAAGAACGGCACACCAGGTGCAGGCCCCCATCAAAGTACGTCCCAGAGGTGCCATCAAAATAAACACCGAAGGGCTCTGCTATCTCAAACTCCATCTCCACGGTCTGGCGGTCCAGGTAATGCTGTGTACCGTCGTAGAAGCTGTGGGATCCCGTCTGAATAGTGCTGCCGCTGATTTCCAGGACCTCAAACTGCTGGCCCCAAGGTCCCGAAGGTTCCAACAGCGCAACATCCGTAGAAACGGCCCGGAGGATCATCTCACCATAGCGAGACAACTCCTCCCCTTGGCCTTGGTAAAGTACAAGTTTCCAAGTATTTTCCGCCATGCATTCCAGACAGATGCGTTTCGGTGAATAATAGGATTTTGACGTACGGACCCAACGGGCACCCACTTCCAACAACGACTGCCCATTCTCCATCTGATAAGCAATGTCCGACTCCTTGGTTCGTAAATTGTCCATCTTCACAGAACCATTCAGCACCGCAATGTGATAATCGTAGAAAACTTCCGAAGCCATTTCGTTTCTTCCTTGCCCGTCCGCGCTGGCATACTGGTCGGCCAGGAGGGCTTCCTTCATCACAAACACCGCCGGTTCCAGGAAGTCACTTTTCAGATCTGCATACGCAAGATACGGTCCCTGCGTCGGGTCAACGGTCTCTGCCGACTCAAGGGTGCAGCTGGAAAAGCCCATCATCACCGACAGCAACAAAAGTACGATGTAATATTTCTTCATCATGATTTCCTCCACTGATTAAAAACGATAACCCACTCCAACCTGGAGCATGTTCAAATAACCCATCGCCAATTCTGCAAAACCAAACCAGTCGGTTCCGTAGGCAACTCCAATCGGAACGATCTGCGGTCCGAACATCGCCGCGTCCTCCTGGGCTTTGCGTTCAAGTTGGAAGTCGATATCGGTCCAATGCAGTCCGACACCGGAATAGAGATTGAATTTCTCGCGTTTGTACCATTGATAATGGCAGTAGATGGCGGCCTGCAGGAACTGGTAAGTACCTTTGCCCATCAACGAATGGTCGGCCGTCCGGTAGTACTTTGTCCATGCGGAAGTGTGCGCGAGGTTCAGGGTCAGGTGCCACCGGCGAGCCAATTCGTAGGTCACCCCCACGTGGGCCGAACCATAGGTCCGGAGGTCATCAAAGTAGTACATTGCGTAGGGAAGATAGGTCAAGGGCGCATTTTGGAACCGTTCCGGACTCACCGAAGGCCACAAACGGCCACCGGTCTCGTAGAAAGTGGTTGTAGGAAAATTGCCATACCCCACACGGACTTGCAAGCGCGAGACGAAATCCTTCCGAGGCTGTGCAGCCTCCGTCTGGGCCGACAATCCTTGCGCGAAGAAGGCGCCGAAAAGGCCCAACAACAAAATTACCAATCTATGTTTCATCGTAGTAATATCAAAGGGTTAGTAAAACTTTATCTCGGGGTCCCACGCTTCTTCCACTTTTCCCCAACGGACGAGGTATTTTTCAGGAAAGAACTCAGCCGAAAAATAGGCATCGGCTTCGTCCCAACCCGCATAAGAAAAATCCAGGACTCCGTCCAGAGGCCATTCGAAAGCCTTCGTCAAAGCACTGATCTTGTACGAAAGGGGTTGGGCCACAGTTGCACTCAACACAGCTCCCAATTCTGTATCAACTAATTCCTGATAAGAGAACGTGCCGGAAGGCAATTCACACGCCAGAACGGTAGCCAGCCTCGGCTGCCCCTCCGTGTCCTTCAAAACCAGGCGAATTTGAAAATCCGCCTCGTAACGCATCGTTTTCCAATCCAGCTGGGCCGATACCTCCCATAATTGGTCTCCCACACAACGCAACCCGATGCGGTAGCCCTCGCCAAGGCCCGTCCAGGAACAGCCCTCCTCACAAAATCCTTTTCCGCCACCATCCCACGTCTCGGTCTGGTTGGTATAAATCACGCCATCGCGTTCATAAATCTGAGAAAAATAATTCCAGGCAATATCCTCCCGGATTTCCTGGTAAGACGTATTTTTCCACTGGTCCGCATAATAAGCCCGCAGCACCAGCGTCTGCACGTGGTTGAGGACGTGGTTCTCCAACCGGTGTACCATCAGGGCCGGCCCATAGGTTTTCCGATAATCCCGGACTGAATCAATCTGGCAAGAGGTCAACAGACAAAGCACCGCCGCCAGTATCACAAAGTATCTCTTTTTCATGGACTTCAAGTTTTAAAAACGATAACCAAAACCGGTTTGGAACACCCCGATGAAACCCGAGGTCAACTCCGCAAACACATAAAATTTCCGACCGACGCTCATCCCCAACCAGTTGATGTCCATCGTCATGGCCGTATGCACGCCCTTCACCGCAAAACCCAGGGGCAGGCTGGAGTTGACGCCCTCGTGAAAGACGGTCACCCCTGCGTTCACACCGGAATACAATTGGAAGGCCGGACGGTTCACCCATTTCAAACGGATCCCGGCCATCAACGAATAATGTCCCAGGTAGTAATCTCCTACCACCTCGCCGGTCCGGGCGTGGGTCAGGACGGAAGACGCCTGGGTATAAGAAGCCGAGGCCGTCCAATCCAACCAGCGGGTACCTGCTCCGGTATATTCCAACGTATACTGACCGGGCGAGGTCAAGGGCCCATACTGATACAAAAAGCGGCTGATTTCATGCAGTTTCAAGTTCCGTGAAAAATAATCAAAATGGAACATATGCACTTCGTCGTGGTTCAGGTCGTAGAAAGGCATGCTGCTGTTGTACAACATTATAGGGAAATTCGAATACCCCAGCCGGAAGTCCAGCCCCGGCTTGGCCGTCGCGGTGGGCTTGGCAAAGGTACAGCACGCAAAAAGCAGAAGGATCAGGTTTAGGGTCAATCTTCTCTTATTCATTGTCTCCAAATTTTTTCATGATTCAACCAACGGATGCAGACATTCTTTTGAGCCCAGGTGCCGAAGGTGGCGGTAAACTCAACGTCCGGTTCCCATTGAGCACGGTAAGCGATTGCAAGTTCTCCATCAAACGATTGCGTCATCTGACCATCGAAGTACATACCAAACGCGTCCAGGGTCTCGCACCGCAGGGATACCGACTGGTTATCAAAAAAGCCAGCGTTGTTGTACCAGAAAGACAGCTGCCCCGAGTTGGAGAACGAACCGCTGACCTCCAAGACTTCGTATTGTTGAGACCAGAGATCTTGCGCTCCCGACAATTTTACGTCGGTCGGCACGGCTTTGATTTTTAACGTACAATAAGGGGCTAGGTATTCCTCCTCCCGGAAAAAGACTTCCCAGGTATCCTCCTCGATGCAACGCATCAGAACATGCTTGGGCCTGCCGTCGCGATCGGAAGTCCGCAACCAGGACGCACCCACTTCGCGAAGCGAACTGCCCTGCTGAGGGGTGTACTGGATTTTCTTTTCGTAAGTACGGTTGTTCTGCATATGCACACATCCGTCCATGGCTGCCACACGGTGATGAACAAACACGTGCTGCATCATCTCATTCCGGGCAGTTTCGTCTGCGAACAAGTACTCATCCGCAAACAGGAATTCTTTCACCAGGTATGCCGGATGATCCAAACAAATCTGCCGAACAGCCCGAAATGCCAGGAAAGGGGCTTCGGTCGGTTCGTAAGGCTCAGCATCCCCAATGACACAACTTGAAAATCCTCCCATTGTCAACAGGAGTAAAAATAGTATGCAATATTTCTTCATGATGATTTCCTCCTATGATTAAAAACGATGTCCCACTCCTACTTGAAGAACACTCAAATGTCCGATGCCCCATTCTGCGAAGCCAAACCATTCTTTTCCGTAGGAAATTCCAATGGGAACAAACTGCAAGCTGATGTATTCCCGGGCGTAGTTGAGTTTGTCCATCACCTTAAAATCCACCCAGGTCACGTGAGCCCCTATGCCAGAATACACTTGAAGCATATCGCGTAAGATCCATTGGTACTGGAAGGTCACGGCCGCTTCGTAAAACTGGTAAGAAGACTTCCCTGCCAAAGAATTATCGGAATTCCGGTAAAGGGATGCCCTGGCAGAACTGTGCATCAGATTCAAGGCCACGTTCCAACGGGAGCTCATCTCATACACAAAACCCGCATGAGCGGAACCATACGTCCACACATCACCAAAACGGTAAGCCTTGTAGGGCAAATACAAGATCATGGATTTTACATACGAATCATAGTAGGTCAATTCCTCATCGTAATAGTTCCGATGAAGGCTCGGCCACAAACGTCCGCCATTGGACTCATAGGCGCTGACCGGAAAATTTCCATAGCCCACACGAACCTGTGTTTTGGACCAAAATCCCGAGGAAGCATCTTCGGAATCAGCTTGGGCAGAAAGAACATTTGCCGCCCCGAAAAAGCCCAGAAGAACAAGGGCCCACAAAATCAAATATCGTTGATTCATACCAATTTCCTCCTATTCTTACAGGGCAGTATGGTTCCAACCATAGGAAGAATAGGATTCTTCCTGACCGGACCAATAAATCCAATACTTGTTAAATTCAAATGCCACTTGGAAAGAGATTTCTTCTTCGTCCCTATCAGAATACAAGAATTCCATCTTGCCATCGTAGGCCCACTCCAGAATCGATCCATAAAACACCGGCTCGATTACTTCTGCCGTCACAGTCACAGATTCACCTGAGTTCAGAATCTCCTCATACGAAAGGATTCCCGAAAGGAATTCAATGGAGCGAAGTTTCTGGTACGAATATCCCTCGTCCATGGTCATGGTCACGATCATTTCCACCGCATAACGAACGCCATTGACGTCATAGTACTTGTTGACTTCCCACAAACCTTCCCCAACGCAAGTAATCTCAACGCGAGAATCCTCGGTAACACACAACCAAATACTACCTACTTCGTTCAGGGGTTTGTCCCCCGGTTCCCAGACTTCGTTGCGGTTCACGTAAACGACACCTGCATCCTCGTAGATGTTTGAGAAATAATACCAGGACACCATTTCTTTGTTTTCACCGGTAGCGAGTCTCCACTCATTCACGTAGTGTGCTGTTTCCAAATCATTCAGGACAGATGACAAGGTTGCACTCTCAACTTTTATCAACACCTTGTTTGCCAAATAGGTCTTTGGGTATATTTTGCCATTGTCCACAGTACAAGATACCAAAAGACAAACCGCTGCAAATGCAGCCAGCAGTATGTTATAACTCTTTTTCATACTTTTCCAGGATTAAAAACGATAACCGACACCTGCTTGAGCTAATCCGATCGCACCGGAGGTCAACTCAGCAAATGCATAAAACTTCCGTCCGACACTCATACCCAACCAGGTGATGTCCCCACTAGCCGAAAACGTATAGACCGGGTCACTCAGACGGCCCTTTCCTTTTGCAGCAAAGGTTTCCACATGCAAGGCGGCCCCAACTGCAAGGCCAGAATAGAACTGGAACGCAGGCTTGTCAACCCATTTTATACGCAATCCGACCAGCAAGGAATGAATCCCCAGATAGTAAGTTCCGGCCTTTTCACTAGTCCGGCTGTCATACATAGTTCCGAAGGCAGAAGCCACAGATGCAGAAGCGATCCAATCAATCCAACGCGTCCCTTTGTGGGTGTACTCGACCGTAAATTGACCGGGGGTGATCAGGGGTCCGTACGAATAGCGATAACGGCTGATCCGTTGCAACAGTTCTTCGTGGACATAACTTTCATAGTTCATCCATCCAGAGTTTCGGTACTCTGGAACACTGCTTTCATACAGTAGCATAGGAAAGTTGGAATACCCAATTCGCAAATCCGGGCCCGATTGGGCAGTAGAATCCGGCTTCGCAAGGGAGAGAAGGGCAAAAAGCAGAATGAATAGGTTTAGGTTCAATCTTCCTTTTGTCATAAGCACTATTTTATAGGTTAGCACAAATATAGGAATAAATAGGAAAAAAAAGAAATCAAACCATAAAAAAAAGAGAAAGCCTCGCGACTTTCTCTCTCTATCATTCATACGGAACAACGTCCGCCAAGACTATTTTCCCAATTTTTGGGCAATGGTTTTCAACATATCATCCACCATTGCATCGAGGTCCCATTGCGGGTTCCAACCCCATTCTTCACGAGCGCAAGAGTCGTCCAATGAATCCGGCCATGAAGCAGAAATTTGTGCTTTCACAGGGTCAACATCGAAATCAAAGGTTGCGTGCGGAACACGTTCTTTGATCTTTGCAAACAACTCACGCGGGTTGAAGCTCATGCAAGTTACGTTGAAAGAGTTGCGGTGTACCAATTTTGCAGGATCTGCTTCCATCAATTGGGTCAACGCGTTCAATGCATCCGGCATGTACAACATATCCATGTAGGTGTCTTCCGGAATCGGGCAAGTATAGTGACCGGAACGGATGATTTCGTAGAACACTTCCACAGCGTAGTCAGTAGTACCACCACCGGGCAATGCACCGTTGGAAATCAAACCCGGGAAACGCACGCTACGGGTATCCACACCAAAACGGCTGAAGTAGTAGTCTGACAACAATTCACCGGTAACCTTGCAAACACCGTAAATGGTATTGGGACGCATTACAGTATCCTGGGGAGTTTTGGTATGCGGAGTGTTGCTACCAAAAGCACCGATGGAACTGGGAGTAAACAAAGCCGTATTGAATTCTTTTGCCAAGTTCAAGGAGTTCAACAACGCACCCATGTTGATGTTCCAAGCCACATCCGGCATACGTTCACCGGTTGCAGAAAGCAACGCCACCATGTTGTAGATCGCATCTACCTTGTATTTTTTCACCAATTCACCGTAGGCTTGGAAATCCGTAGCATCCAACTTTTCTGCAATGGCATTTTGAGAAAGTCTAGCTACTACTTCGTCTTTCAAGTCTGCAGCGATTACGTTGTCGTAACCATAATTCTTTTGCAAGTGAGGAATCAATTCAGTACCGATCTGTCCGCCGGCACCCACAACCAAAATACGTTTCATTTTTGATCTATTCGTTTTATTTGCGCAAATGTAACAAATTTTCCCATATCTGTACATTTTCGTTGTAACTTTGCAGACGATGAACTTTTTTGACGACATATCATCTTTCAGCAAGTCAATAGGTTTCGTTGATTTCGGAATCACAGAATCCTGTGCTCTACCCGAAGAACAAATCCGGCTGGAAGCCTACCTCCAAGCCGGTTATCACGGTCAGATGGACTACCTTGCCCGCAACGTGGCCATGCGCTGCAACCCTGCTCTGCTCGTAGAAAAAGCAGCATCCATCTGGATCTTCCTGGCTCCGTATGCCCCGTCCCCCCAAACCCCGGCCTTCGGACGAATCGCCGGCTTTGCCCAAGGACTGGATTACCACGATCAGATCAAAGAACGACTCCACCAGGTACTGTCCCGAATCCGGACACACTTTCCGGAGGCAGATGGCCGGGCGTTCACCGATTCGGCTCCACTGCTGGAACGAACCTGGGCTGTCCGCTGTGGGCTCGGATTCATCGGTCGGAACGGCCTGCTCATCCACCCCGAATACGGAAGCCGGGTACTCATCGGAGCCCTGGTTCTCAACCTGCCCATCGGCACCCTTGAAACAGCGACCGGGCAACCGATCTCCCACCTTCGCCCGACACCGCCCCGAAGACTCGGTTGCGGTCATTGTCACCGCTGCCAGGAACACTGTCCGGGTCAGGCCTTGGTAGCCCCCTACTGCCTGGATGCCCGCCGTTGTGTCTCCTACCAAACGTTGGAAGAACCCGCTATGCTACGTAGCCAAGCCAAACGCGAACGGGGTTGTGCCCCGGATCGCTGTGGAGCGACCCGTCCGATCGGAGGCTGGCTGTATGGCTGTGACACGTGCCAGGAGGTATGCCCGTGGAACCACAAGGCGAAAACAGCAACGTGGACCGAATTTACGCAATACCAAGCCGAACTCAACGCCCTTACCCAAGCCGACTGGCAGACCCTGGACTTGGAATCCTTGCGCAAACGCTTTCCCAGAAGTCCCCTCCTGCGAGCAGGACTCCCCCAACTCGAAGACCGGTAACCCTCAAGCAAACAGACCCTATGGAATTATACACCCCTGTTCACGACACCCCTTGGAACCATCCTCTGCACTGCGACGAAACCATCACGGTGCTCGGTTCCTGTTTTGCAGCCGAACTGGGCCAACGCCTCGAAACCCTGCAACTGCCCGTATGCAACAACCCTTTCGGGGTTTTGTACAACCCGGCCTCCATCGCCCGCTCGCTGCACTACCTCTTACCGTCTGACTGGGTTTTTAGCGAAAGAGACCTGGTTGAGCGCGACGGGGGCTGGACCTCGTTTTCTCATCACGGTTCCTTTACGGAAGCCACCCCCGAAGCCTTCTTGAAACGGGCCAACACCGCTTTAGCCGACGCCCGGGCCCAATTTGCGGTCTCTTCCCGCGTGATCCTGTCTTTAGGAACAGCTTGGTGTTACCGCCACCGCGAAACCGACAGCATTGTCTCCAACTGCCACAAGATTCCCGCCAGAGCCTTCCAACGCGAGTGCCTGACGGTGGAAGCCAGCACAAGCCTCTTGGCCGATGCCATTCGGGCCTGTGAAACAGCCGCGCAGGCTGGCCAAATCGCTCCGAAAGAATGGATCCTGACCGTCAGTCCCATCCGCCACCGCAAAGACGGATTGCACGAGAACCAGCTCAGCAAAGCGACCCTCCTGCTCACAACACGCGCCTTGGAACAAGAATTTCCCCAGGTGCGCTACTTCCCGGCCTACGAAATCCTGCTTGACGAACTGCGGGATTACCGGTTCTATGCGGAAGACCTCGTTCACCCCTCTTCCGTCGCAGTCCAATACATCTGGGAACGCTTTGTACAAACCGCGTACGCCCCTTCCGAACACGAGGCCCTGAAACAACGTGAAAAGGCAGCCCGACAAGGCCAACACCGACCTATCCTGAAATAATTACGTATCTTTGTGGAATGAATCCGTATTTGTCATTGACCGTCCGCTGCGAATCGCCAGAATCCTTGGCGATGCAAGACACGTACTTAAAAATCATCTACGGATTTGCCGAAGGACCCTTCGGCGATATGTTGGTTGCCATCGCCCCGGAAGGCGTCTGCGAACTGGCCTTTGTCAACCGGGATCCCCAAGAAATGATGGCAGACCTGCGTGTAAAATACCGCACTGCATATTTTGTCCGGAAAGACATCGAAGCCAAGAAAGTCCTCTACCAAATATTCTACAGCGAAGACGAGACCGATTTATCCTTGTACCTGGTAGGATCGCAATTCCGACTGCAGGTATGGATCCGACTGCTGGACATCCCGGTCGGCGGCTTGCTCTACTACAGCGAACTGGCAGAATGGATGGGCAAACCCACAGCCACCCGCAGCATTGCCTCTGCCGTGGCCGACAATCCCATCGCCCTGCTCGTTCCCTGCCACCGCATCATCCCGAAAGGGGGCGGTGTCGGACAATACCAATGGGGTGCTGACTTGAAACGCGAACTCATCCTTTGGGAACACGCGATGACCACGCCCAACGAAGCCTTGTAAGCGCTTTCCCTACGATTCCCGAAAGAAAATTCCCAGCCTTGTCCACAAGCCGGCCGGAAAGGCGTGCATCAACCACGTGACCATCCGCCAACGACCATCGACCACCACCACATTCCGACGGCGGTCCAATCCTCGTACCATGCATCGCACGGCACCCTCCAAAGTCAAGGTCATGGGATAGTGGTGCCCCTTGATAAAGTCCGTATCCACAAAACCCGGATGAATGGAGGTATAACGGACCTTGGAGCGGTTGGTTACGCCCAATTGCCGCAGGGCTTTCAAGTAAAAGGCCTGAAAATTTTTCGTTGCAGAATAGGCCGGAGCAACGCCCAATGCCCGAATCCCGGCAACCGAAGAGATGGTGGCAAAATGACCGGCCTGCTGACGCTCATCCCAATAACGGGTACACCAGATTACGCAGGGCAAGAAAGCATCGGCATTCACCCGGAGGGCATTGACCTCTGTCTCAAGGTCCAAGCCCGGATTGTTATGACCGAAACCCGCGGCATAAATACAGAGATCCAAGCCACCCATGCGCTCCACCAAGCCCCCCAGATCTGTCAGGAACTGCGGAGCGGTCACATCCGAAGCAAGGGTGAAAAGTTGGGACGAGGGATTTGCGTCCCGGAGTTCATCCAGCAACGACTGACGGCGGCCTGTAACCGCAACTGTACATCCACGATTCAAATAGGTTTGCGCCAATTGGCGACCAATGCCGGACGTCCCGCCGACAACGAGCACACGATTCGGGAACTTCTTCATAACGACCATTCGATAATGACTGCAATTTAGAAAAAATTCAGGGCTCTCAAAAACTTGAGGGTACGAAAAACAAAAAGAGCGAGACGATTATCTGCGTCTCACTCTTTTTATCGGGTCTGATACAACCTTATTCAGCTTGTGCTTCTTCAGCAGCGGGAGCTGCTTTTTTTGCACGTGAACGACGGGTAGCTTTCTTTTCTTCTTTTTTCGGAGCAGCTGCGAGCATTGCTTCGTTGAAGTCTACCAATTCGATCATCGCCATATCAGCCGCGTCACCTTGTCTGAAACCGAGTTTCAAGATACGGGTGTATCCACCGGGACGATCCGCGATCTTGGGAGCTACTACACGGAACAATTCGGTAACAGCTTCTTTTTGTTTCAGGTAAGCAAATACGGTACGGCGTGAGTGAGTTGAGTCGTCCTTTGATTTGGTGATCAGGGGTTCTACATACTCTCTCAAAGCTTTTGCTTTGGGTAAGGTCGTCTCAATGCGTTTGTGCATAATGAGGGAAACGGCCATGTTGGCCAACATCGCTTTGCGGTGTCCTGTCTTACGACCTAAGTGATTGAATCCTTTATTGTGCCTCATTTTCTACTACTTCTTCTACAGGTTCTTCATTTTGATTTCTCTTTTTAACCTCGATGTTGTACTTAGCAACGTCGATACCGAAATTCAGGTTCACACGTTCCAACAACATATCGATTTCATTCATTGATTTCTTACCGAAGTTTCTGAAACGGATCAATTCTTGACGTTGCAAAGAAACCAAGTCGGCAAAGTTCTCAATGTGTGCTGCTTTCAAGCAGTTCAATGCGCGAACGGAAAGTTCCATATCGGACAGCTTGGTAAGCAGGAGGTGGCGCATACGCAAAGCATCCTCGTCCAAAACTTCAGGAGCTGCTTTTTCTGCGGGAAGTTCCAAAGTGATCTTCTCGTCAGAGAACAACATGAAGTGGTGAATCAAAATCTTCGCAGCTTCGGTCAATGCATCCTTGGGAAGGATAGAACCGTCGGTGGTGATTTCGAGGTTGAGCTTTTCGTAGTCGGTCTTTTGCTCTACACGGTAGTTTTCAACCGAGTACTTCACATTCTTAATCGGAGTGAAGATAGAATCAATGGCAATCGTACCGATAGGCGCAGATTCGACCTTGTTCTCGTCTGAGGGAACATAACCTCTACCTTTACCGATCTTCATGTCAATAACCAAGTTCACGGAAGGTTCCATTGAACAGATGTGAAGATCCGGGTTCAAGACAGAGAAGTTGGTCAAGTTCTTTGCAATGTCAGCAGCGGTGAACTTGTCTTGGCCGCTAACGGTGAAAGAAAGTGATTCGCTCTCTTGTTCGCTGACTTCTTGTTTGAAGCGAACTTGCTTCAAGTTCAAGATGATATCAACTACACCCTCAATCACACCAGGAATGGTATCGAATTCGTGGTCCACGCCTTCGATTTTGATAGAGGTGATGGCAAATCCTTCTAATGAAGATAACAATATGCGGCGCAATGCGTTACCGATGGTGATACCGTATCCGGGTTCCAAGGGACGGAACTCGAAACGTCCAAAGGTATCATTAGCGTCAAGCATAATGACTTTATCGGGTTTTTGGAATGCTAAAATTGCCATTATATCTTATTATTTAGAGTAAAGCTCGACGATCAATTGTTCGTTGATGTTTTCAGGAATTTCAGTACGTTCAGGGAGGTTCAAGAACTTACCGTTCATGTTGTCGGCGTTCCATTCCAACCAAGCGTAACGTGAAGTACCTGCAACAGAGTTTTGGATCACTTCCAAGCTCTTAGATCTTTCGCGAACACCGATAACTTGACCAGGTTTCACCAAAGTAGAGGGAATGTTGCAAACGATGCCATCCAAAACGATGTGGCGGTGTGTTACCAATTGACGAGCAGCTGCACGGGTGGGAGCGATACCGAGACGGTAAACGATGTTGTCCAAACGGGATTCCAAGAGGAACAACAAGTTTTCACCGGTACGACCTTTCATGCGAGAAGCCTTTTGGTAGAGGTTGCGGAATTGTCTTTCCAACAAACCGTAGGTGTATTTAACTTTTTGTTTTTCACGCAACTGAATACCGTACTCAGAGGTTTTTTTGCGTTTTTTAGCCAACCCGTGTTGTCCCGGAGGATAATTTTTCTTTTCGAAGAATTTATCCGGACCGAAAATGGGTTCACCAAATTTGCGGGCAATTTTCGTAGTAGGCCCTGTATATCTTGCCATAATGAATTAACGTTTAATGATATTAAAAATTATACTCTACGACGACCTTTGGGACGGCAACCGTTGTGCGGAAGGGGAGTAACGTCAATAATTTCAGTTACTTTGATACCTGCGCCATCCAAAGTACGGATTGCAGATTCACGACCTGCACCGGGACCTTTTACATAAGCCTTGATGCTACGCAAACCCAAGTCATAAGCAACTTTTGCTGCATCAGCAGCAGCTACTTGAGCTGCATAGGGAGTATTCTTTTTAGAACCTCTAAAGCCCATTTTACCGGCTGAAGACCAGCTGATCACTTGACCAACGCTGTTAGTCAGCGTTACAATCACGTTGTTGAAGGTAGATGAAATGTGAGCTTCACCGTAAGCATCAACCTTAACGACTCTCTTTTTGCTAGATGTTGTTTTCTTTGCCATAATAACTTTCAGGTTCTATTATTTGGTTGCTTTCTTCTTATTCGCAACAGTCTTCTTGCGACCTTTGCGAGTACGAGCATTGTTTTTAGTGCTTTGTCCACGTACGGGCAGTCCGAGACGGTGGCGAATGCCTCGGTAACATCCGATATCCATCAGACGTTTGATGTTCAATTGAATGGTTGAACGAAGTTCACCTTCAATTTTGTACTCTTCTGCAATCTTAGTACGGATTGCTGCAACTTGATCGTCGTTCCAGTCCTTCACTTTGGTATCGAAGTCGATGCCACAATCGGTAAGGATTTTTTGAGCAGAACTACGGCCAATACCGAAGATATAGGTCAAACCTATTTCTCCGCGTTTGTTTTTCGGTAAATCAACTCCGGCTATACGTGCCATAATCTTTTATCTAATTTTATTGTTTTACAAATTAAAAATTATCCTTGGCGCATTTTGAATTTGGGATTCTTTTTGCAAATGATGTACAGACGGCCTTTGCGCTTTACAATTTTACAATCCTCACTACGCTTTTTAATGGATGCTTTTACTTTCATTGCTGTAAGTTTTTATTTGTATCTGAAAGAAATTCTTCCTTTAGTTAAATCATAAGGGGACATTTCAACCCGTACTTTATCGCCGGGGAGGATGCGGATGTAGTGCATTCTCATCTTCCCAGAAATGTGGGCAATTATTACGTGGCCGTTGTCCAGTTCTACTCGAAACATCGCATTAGACAACGCTTCAATAATAGTACCTTCTTTCTCGATAGCAGCTTGTTTTGGCATAAATGGTTCTCCTTAATAATTAACAATTTTCTATAAAGTCGAATGTTGACAGGACTTCTGCCTTTCCTTTCCGTACGGCAACCATCAGCTCAAAGTGGGCTGACTTGGATTTGTCTGCGGTACTAACTGCCCAGCCATTTTTGTGCAGATAGATCGCTTTCCCGCCGGCATTGACCATCGGCTCAATGCAGATGACCATACCCTCAGAGAGTTTCTTTCCTCGACCGGGCTTTCCGTAGTTGGGAACTTCCGGATCTTCGTGCATGTTGGTGCCAATTCCATGACCGACAAACTCACGCACGATTGAGAATCCAAAACTTTCTGCGTAGGATTGGATGGCGTGGCCGATATCCCCGATACGGTTTCCTTCGACTGCTTTACTGATGCCGCGATACAAAGACTCTTTGGTAACATCCAGAAGTTTTCGGGTCTGAGCATCCACCTCCCCAACCGGGAAGGTGTATGCTGAGTCACCGTAGAATCCTTTGTAAATAGTGCCGCAATCGACGGATACGATGTCTCCTTCTTCCAAGCGGTAGTCCGACGGGAAACCGTGAACAACCACGTCGTTGACTGAAAGACACAAAGTGTAAGGGAATCCGCCATAACCGAGGAAGCCCGGAACTGCACCGTGATCGCGGATGAAGGTTTCAGCCACTTTGTCGAGTTCCATTGTCGTCACACCGGGAACTACGTGCTTTCCAACTTCAGCCAAGGTACGAGAAACCAAGAGTGCATTCTCTTTGAGCAATGCGATTTCTTCTTCGGTTTTGATCCTAATCATATTTCAAAGTACTTTATCGATTACATACCTGAACGACCTTTGAGTCGTCCTGTTTTCATCAAACCGTCGTAGTGGCGCATCAACAAATAACTTTCGATTTGTTGGAGGGTATCGAGCACTACGCCTACAAGAATCAACAATGAGGTACCGCCGTAGAATTGAGCGAACTGGTTGTTGACTCCAAGCAACATTGCGAATGCCGGCAAGATTGCGACGATAGCCAAGAAAATGGAACCGGGCAAGGTAATGCGGGACATCACATCTGAAATGTATTCAGCGGTTTTCTTACCGGGTTTAACACCAGGGATGAAACCACCGTTCTTCTTCATTTCGTCAGCCATCATAGCCGGGTTAACGGTGATAGCAGTATAGAAATAAGTGAAGAGGACGATCAACAATGCGAAGGTAAAGTTGTACCAGAATCCGGTGAAGTCGCTCATTACTGCAGCGAAACCACGAGTAGCATCAAAACCTGCGAATACCAACGGGAACATCATCAAAGCCTGAGCGAAGATGATCGGCATAACACCAGCCGCATTGATTTTCAAAGGAATGTATTGACGTACGCCACCGTATTGTTTGTTACCTACGACACGTTTAGCATATTGTACAGGAATTTTGCGTTTGCCTTGTACCAAAGCGATACATCCTACGAAGATGAAGAACAAGATTACCAGTTCGACGATGAGCATCAAAGGACCACCGTTGGTTTGACCGAAACGGGTACCGAATTCTGCGATCAACGCAAAAGGCAAGCGAGCAATAATACCCACCATAATGATCAAGGAGATACCATTACCCAAACCACGATCGGTAATGCGTTCACCCAACCACATGATAAACATCGTACCACCAATCAAAACGATGGTTGCAAAGATGTTGTAAGAGAAGCCTTTCACCAAGAAAGCAGCTTCAGGAAGTTGAGAGTGCAAGTTGGTAATGTAAGCCGGACCTTGGATCGCCAAGATAGCGATGGTCAGGTAGCGGGTCCATTGATTCATTTTTCTACGACCGCTTTCCCCTTCTCTTTGGAGGCGTTGGAAGTAAGGTACCATAACGCCGAGAAGTTGAATAACGATGGAAGCAGAGATGTAGGGCATCACACCCAACGCGAAGATAGAAGCGTTACCGAAGGCTCCTCCAGAGAACATATCCAACAAGCCTACCAGACCGGAAGCGGCCTGGCTTTGCAAGTTGGCAAGTTGCGTAGGATCGATACCAGGGATCACTACGAAGCTACCCAAACGGTAGACAACGAGCAACAGGATGGTATACACGATCCGGTTACGCAACTCTTCTATCTTGAAGATATTTTTGATGGTGTCGATGAAACGTTTCATGGATGCCTTAGATTAAGGTTGCAGTTCCACCTACAGCTTCAATTTTAGCAATAGCTGATTTAGAGAATGCGTTAGCTACTACTTCGATCTTAGCGGTCAATTCGCCATTACCGAGGATTTTCACTCTGTCATTCTTTGAAATCAAACCAGCTTCGAACAAAGTATCAAAACCGATGGTAGTGGTATTGAATTTTTCGCTAACGGTTTGCAAAATAGAAACGTTAATACCTTTGTACTCAACGCGGTTCGGGTTTTTGAAACCGAATTTAGGCAAACGACGTTGGATCGGCATTTGACCACCTTCGAAACCTTTCTTGCGAGAGTAACCTGAGCGGGCTTGAGCACCTTTGTGTCCGCGGGTTGAAGTTCCACCGTGTCCGGATCCTTCACCACGAGCGATGCGCTTTTCTCTTCCGAGAGCACCTTGTGCAGGTTGCAAATTATGTAATTTCATTGCTTAATTCCTCGTAAATTAAATTTGTTCAACTTTTACCAAGTGAAGGACTTTTTCAATCATACCTTCGGATACGGGAGTAAGTTCTACCTCTACGGTTTGGTTCAAGCGACGCAAACCCAAAGAAACCAAGTTTGCAATTTGTTTCTTGGTAGCACCATTCTTACTCTTAACTTGTGTAATTCTTACTTTTGCCATAATTGCTTCCTCCCTTAACCTTTAAATACTCTTTGCATCGGAATTCCGCGAACACCAGCAACCATGTAAGCGTCACGCATTTCTACCAAAGCAGCAACGGTAGCTTTTACCAAGTTGTGCGGGTTGGAAGAACCTTTGGATTTCGCCAAAACGTCGTGGATACCTACTGATTCAAATACGGCACGCATCGCACCCCCTGCTTTTACCCCGGTACCGGGAGCTGCGGGTTTCATGAATACGCGAGCACCACCGAATTTTGCTTCTTGTTCGTGCGGGATGGTTCTCTTGTTCAAAGGAATCTTCACGAGATTCTTTTTAGCATCTTCAACTGCTTTTGCAATAGCAGTGGTAACTTCGTTTGCTTTACCGAGGCCATAACCTACAACCCCTTTTTCGTCACCGACTACTACGATAGCGGCAAAGCTGAAGTGACGGCCCCCTTTGGTTACTTTCGTAACGCGTTGGATAGCAACCAATCTGTCTTTCAATTCCAGATCAGTGGTCTTTACTTTCTTTACATTAATGTCTGCCATAACTCTTAGAATTTAAGGCCGCCTTCACGTGCAGCGTCAGCCAAACTTTTTACTCTTCCGTGATAGAGGTAACCGCCGCGGTCAAAAGCGATGGTAGAGATACCTTTGGCAATAGCGCGTTCTGCTGCCAATTTACCTACCAACTTAGCCACTTCGATACCACTTTTATTTTTTACCTCTTCGATCAATGCTTTGTCTTTAGAGGATGCAGATGCCAAGGTTACGCCGTTTACATCGTCGATAAACTGAACGTAAATGTTCTTGTTGCTTCTAAAAACCGACATACGCGGTTTTTCTGCAGTACCGTTAACCGCTTTACGAATGCGGTAACGAATTCTTTGTCTTCTTTCAATTTTATTAATAGCCATAATACGTTCTCCTTATTATTTAGCACCTGCAGATTTACCAGCTTTGCGACGAAGTTGTTCGCCAACAAATTTAATACCTTTACCCTTGTAAGGTTCCGGTGCACGCAATGAGCGAACTTTAGCGGCTACCATACCGAGCAATTGTTTGTCGTGGCTCTTCAGTACCAAAACGGGGTTTTGACCTTTTTTAACGGGTTCAGCTTCACCTTTAACTTCATCAGGAAGCATGAAGTGGATGTCGTGAGAGTAACCGAGGTTGAACTCCAATACTTGACCTTTCACATCTACGCGGTAACCCACACCGACGAGCTCTTGTTTAACAGTGAATCCTTGAGATACACCAACTACCATGTTGTTGATCAAAGCGCGGTACAAACCGTGCATAGATCTGTGACGGGGTTGGTTTGTGGGACGAGTCACAATTACTTCTTCTCCCTCTACAGACACTTTGATGTCAGCATCCACTTGCTGCGTCAGTTGTCCGAGCGGTCCTTTAACCGTAACCACATTGTCGGAACTTACCGAAACGGTAACTCCCTTAGGCAGGTGTACAGGCAATTTTCCTATTCTTGACATTATCGTTTAGTTTTAAAAATTCTATTAATATACGTAGCACAAAACTTCACCACCGACATTCAACTCACGAGCTTCTTTGTCAGAGATGATACCTTTTGAGGTTGAAAGGATAGCAATACCCAAACCATTGAGAACGCGCGGCATATTTTCTACGTCGGTGTACTTTCTCAAACCGGGAGTACTAACACGTTGGATTTTTTTAATCGCAGCTTTTTTAGTTTCAGGATGATACTTCAATGCGATTTTGATGGTGTTGCAAGGGTTACCTTCTACCACTTTGTAGCTGAGGATGTAACCTTTTTCGTGCAAAATGCGAGTAATTTCCACCTTCATTTTAGAAGAGGGAATCTCTACGATCTTGTGACCTGCCAAGTAAGCATTACGTACTCGGGTCAGGAAATCTGAAATTGGATCAGTCATTGTTTTAATTTGTTTTTACAGATTCGACATCCGAAGATGCCCGATATCCAATGTTATTAATTGAGTTTGTTTTGGTTTACCAACTTGCTTTCTTAACGCCCGGGATCAAACCGTTGCTAGCCATTTCACGGAATTGGATACGGCTGATGCCGAACATTCTCATGTATCCTTTCGGACGGCCGGTCAAAGAGCAACGATTGTGCTTACGAACGGGGCTAGAGTTTTTGGGCAATTTATCCAAACCTGCCCAGTCTCCGGCTTCCTTCAAAGCTTTGCGTTTTGCTTCGTATTTGGCACACAATTTTGCGCGTTTCACTTCGCGTGCCTTCATTGATTCTTTTGCCATAGCTTATCTCTAAAATTATTTCTTGTTCTTAAAGGGCAAGCCGAATGCACGGAGCAATGCGCGTGCTTCTTCGTCTTTTTGTGCGGAAGTCACGAAGGTGATTTCCATACCGAGCACTTTTTGAATTTTGTCGATGTCGATTTCAGGGAAGATGATTTGCTCTTTGATACCGAGGGTATAGTTTCCTTTGCCATCGAATTTTTCGTTGATACCGTTAAAGTCACGGATACGGGGCAATGAAACAGCGATCAATCTTTCGAGGAATTCGTACATCTTCGCACCGCGGAGGGTTACTTTCACACCGATGGGCATGCCTCTACGGAGTTTGAAGTTAGAAATATCCTTACGAGAGTAAGTTGCCACAGCTTTTTGACCAGTGATCATAGTCAACTCTTGTTGAGCAACGTCGATCAACTTTTTGTCAGCAGTTGCAGAACCGATACCTTGGTTGATGGTGATCTTTTGCAACTTCGGAACTTGCATGATGGATTTGTATGCAAATTCTTCTTTCAATTTGGCAACGATTTCTTCTTTGTATTTCTTTTGCAAAGAAGGAACGTATCCATTCATAGCTACGATTTGTTCTTTGTTTGCCATTACTTAATCTCCTCTCCTGATTTTTTAGCGAAACGAACCAATTTTCCAGCATCGTTCAAACGACGACCGATACGGGTAGGAGCACCGGTTGACGGATCAACAACTTGCAGATTGGAAATGTGGATACCTGCCTCTTGTTTTACAATACCACCTTGGGGATTTTTGGCGTTGGGTTTGGTATGTTTGCTTACCATATTCACCCCTTCCACGATAGCGCGATCTTTCTTTGTAATCACTTCAAGAACTTTACCGGTTTTACCCTTGTCGTTCCCTGCGTTCACAAAAACGATGTCGCCTTTCTTAATATGTAATTTCTTATTCATCTGTGTACTCCTTATAATACTTCGGGTGCCAATGAAACAATTTTCATATATTTTTCACGCAACTCTCTGGCAACGGGGCCGAAGATACGAGTTCCGCGAACTTCGCCTTGGTTGTTCAACAACACGCAAGCGTTGTCATCAAAACGGATATATGAACCGTCAGCACGACGGATTTCTTTTTTAGTACGTACGACTACAGCTTTTGAAACGGTGCCTTTTTTAGCATCACCGCCCGGAATCGCACTCTTAACGGCAACAACGATTTTGTCACCTACACTAGCATAACGACGACGGGTACCGCCCAAAACGCGAATACAGAGAACCTCTTTAGCCCCGCTGTTGTCTGCTACCATCAAACGTGATTCTTGTTGTATCATAGCTTATTTCACTTTTTCTACGATTTCTACTAATCTCCAGCATTTGGTCTTGCTCAACGGGCGAGTTTCCATAATGCGAACGGTATCTCCTTCATCGCACACGTTGTTTTCATCGTGAGCAACAAATTTCGTGGTTTTATTTACGAACTTTCCGTAAATAGGGTGTTTTACTTTTCTCTTAACAGCAACAACGATGGATTTTTCCATTTTGTTACTTACCACGATTCCTACTCTTTCCTTACGTAAATTTCTTTCCATGAACTTTATTTTTGTTCGGATTTTTCAACTTCAGCTAAAATAGTAAGCATACGGGCAATGTCTTTCTTTGCCTTTCTGATTTTGGAAGAATCTTCCAGCGGAGATATAGCGTGGTTCAGTCTCATTTGATCCAAGTTAGCCTGTTCAGTTGCAATGCGATCACGCAAATCCTTTACAGACATCTCGCGAATTTCACTAGTCTTCATAATACACTCTCCTCCATTAATTAGTTTTCAACATAATCTCTACGAACCACGAATTTGGTGGTTACGGGCAACTTTTGCGCACCCAAGCGGAGAGCTTCTCTTGCAACTTCCATCGGAACGCCTTCTGCTTCGATCAACATACGGCCCGGAGTAATGGGAGCCACGAATCCTTCGGGAGCACCCTTACCTTTACCCATACGTACTTCAGCAGGTTTCTTAGTAAACGGTTTGTCAGGGAATACACGAATCCAGATTTTACCTTCACGTTTCATGTAACGTACTACCGCCTGACGTGCAGCTTCGATTTGTTGACCGGTCAACCAGCAGGGTTCCAAAGTTTTGATTCCGAAAGAACCAAAAGCCAATTGACTTCCTCTGTGAGCATTGCCTTTCATCCGGCCTTTTTGCTGCCTTCTAAACTTAGTTTTCTTCGGTTGTAACATTGTTCTATAAGTTTTAACTTAACAATTTTTCCGTTTAACGCCTTGACTATCACTACGATAGCAGACTTTTCCACATAATATTGGGATGCAAATATAGACAAAAAATCTGACGTGACAACATTTTTTTAAACTTTTTTCAAATTATTTTCGACCGAGAAAGTGAGAAGTCAAGATTTCTATTTTCAGTCAGTTACACGAGTTGATAGAAAATTATTTTGTTCACTTTTGACACGGGTTTGTATAGGCCAAGTAAAGTTTTTATTTTTGCCTTCGGTTATGAAAAAATTGAAACTTTTGTACGCTTTTCTGGGCTGCCTGGTTGTCGGCTTCTGCGACATTCAGCCCATGCTCGCGCACACCACCTCTGCCGAGAGCACCTTCGTCTCGGAGGAAGATCCGCCCAAGAAAGCCCTTGAAAAATCCCGGAGACGCGCCAAGACGAAACGGAAAGCCTCCACCAACAGCAAAGATTCCACCCAGAAATTTACACCCGAGAAGCTGATGCGCTTCTTCATCGAAGACAACGATACGATCTATGTCAGCGACCTGCCACCCGCCTATGTGTTTGATTTTCCGGATAAAGGAAAAGAGGGCCGCAAATGGAGGGACTTCTACAAAACCGTTCACAACTTCGCCAAGACCTACCCGTACGCCTTGGTTGCCAAAGCCCGTCTGGACAGTGCCGAAACCTACCTGGCCACGCAAGAACTTACCAAGCGGGAGCGGGAAAAATACCTGAGTGACCTGCAGGATGAACTCTTCAAGGAGTTTGAAGAACCCCTGCGCAAACTCACGTTCTCACAGGGACGGATGTTGCTGCGGCTCATCGACCGCGAAATCGGCATCACCTCCTATTATATTATACGCGAATACCGCGGCCGTGCTGCTGCCGGTTTCTGGCAAGGCATCGGTTCCCTCTTCGGGGCTGACTTGAAAAAACCGTATGACCGCCTGGGTCAGGACAAAGAGTTGGAAGAACTCGTCGAACTCTACAACCTGGGGCAGTTTGACTACCTATATTATACCATCTTTGGGCGTTACCCTCCCATGTTGCCGGTCCGCTACCACGACATCATCACGCGGTATAATCAAATAAATTAGTATCTTCGCCCGATTTTTTGAAAATACACCAAAAAACAATAACACAACAACTAATTCATTATGAACAAAACTTTAAAAACCCTCGCAGTAGCCGCTTTGGGTACCACTACCCTCCTGGGTTCGGTTTCCTGCGAACACAAAGACTGCCCGATGCAAGCAAAAGTAGATGAATACGCATTGGTGGAATTGAAGTCCGACCTCGTGAACAACTTGACTGAAAACGAAAAACAAATCGTCAACATCTTCTTCGAAATCGGACAAATCGCTGACAACCTCTTCTGGAAACAAACCTTCGGTGACAAAGCTGCCCTCGAAGCAATCCAAGACGAACACGCCCGCGAATTTGCGATGATCCAATACGGTGCATGGGACCGTTTGGACAACAACAAACCCTTCTTGCCGGGTTACGGTGAAAAACCGGCCACTTGCCACTACTACCCGCAAGATATCACCTTGGAAGAATTCCAAGCGTTCAACGATCCTAACAAATCTTCTTGGTACACCGTTCTCCGTCGCAACGAAGATGGTTCTTTGAAATCCGTATGGTACCACGAAGAATATGCCGAAGAAGTGAACCGCATGTGCGAACTCTTGCAACAAGCGGCTGACTTGGCAGAAGATGCAGGTTTGAAAAAATACTTACTCGAACGCATCCAAGCATTCCGCACCGATGACTACCTCGCCAGCGACCTGGCTTGGATGGATATGAAAGAAAGCCGCCTCGACTTCGTGATTGGTCCCATCGAAAGCTACGATGACAAATTCCAAGAAACCAAAACTTCTTACGAATCCTTCATCCTCCTCAAAGACGAAGCTCGCAGCAAAGACTTGGCTAAATTCGTAGCCTTGCTCCCCGCTTTGCAAAAAGAATTGCCCTGCCAACCCCAATACAAAACTTTCGTACCCGGTACTTCTTCCGATTTGAACGTGTACGACGCAGTATTCTATGCAGGTGACTGCAACTCTGGTAGCAAAACCATCGCCATCAACTTGCCCAACGACGAACGCGTACACGCATTGAAAGGTACCCGCCGCCTCCAATTGCGCAACTCGATGAAAGCAAAATTTGACAAAATCCTCATGCCCATCGGTGAAATGGTCATGGATCCTTCACAAGTGGGTTTCTTGAACTTCGATGCATTCTTCTGGAATGTAACCTTCCACGAAGTAGCTCACGGTTTGGGTATCAAACAAACCATCAACGGCAAAGGCACTGTTGACGCAGCCATGGGTACTGAAAAAACTTCTTGGGAAGAAGCCAAAGCTGACATCCTCGGTTTGTTCATGGTATGCAAACTCATCGAAATGGGAGAAATCACCAACATCACCGAAGAAGAAGCCATCTCAACCTACATCGCTGGTATCCTCCGTTCTGTACGTTTCGGAGCTGCTTCCTCACACGGTAAAGCAAACATGATGTGCTTCAACTACATGGAACAACAAGGTGCATTCAGCCGCAATGCTGAAGGCAAATTCGTAATCGACTTTGAAAAAGCAAAAGCAGCCATGAACTCTTGGGCTGACTTGATCTTGACCGTTCAAGGTGATGGCAACTACGAATTTGCAACCGAATTCCGTAGCAAAAACGGTGGTATCACCCCCGCTTTGCAAGCTGACTTGGACAAGATCAACAACGCAGGTATTCCGAAAGACATCCGCTTCCGCCAAGGCGCGAACGTATTGTTTGAATAATCCTGCGAGGTCCTGACCTCTTGATACAGAAGCAGGTGGCTAGAGATTAGCCACCTGCTTTCGTTTTTTCGGGATTCGAATGTACGACTGCTGTCGTTGCAGACTACAGACCTGCGAGGAAACTTAAAATCGTATCAATCACTTGCAAAGCAAGGGTTTCTTCGATCTGTGCATATTCTTGCGGAATACCGGACTGACAAGTCTGGCCCAAATGATTCAAGCCCTCCAGGGGAACAATGCTTACGTGCGTATTTCCTGCCTCCTTCAAAGCCGACTCGATTGCCGGTAGGTTCAGGTCCCAAATCACCTGAGCATCCTTGGTTCCGTTGAAAGCCAATACCGGCACCCGGATCTGGCGCAGGGCCTCTTGGGGAGAGAATCGGATGAAGGCATACATCCACGGACTCAGCAGTTGTTGGACCACCTCCGGATTGCCCACCACCCTTTCAAGTTCCTGACGCAGCGCCTCATCATTCGCACTTGCTGCCAAAACGCGATCATAGATCAACCGGTTGGCCGCCAACTGCTGCTCAATTTGGTTTGACGGAACTCCGGACAGGGTATAAATGCGACGTTGCTGGCTCAACAGGATCTCATCCCCCCGAACCCCAGGTCCGGCAAATGAAATCACAAAATCACAGGTCGTCGCCTCCGAAGCCGTATCTGCCGCGATTAAGAAGGCGACAGAAGCCCCTTCGCTATGGCCCAAGATACCCACACGACGAACATTCGGCTGCTGTTTCAAATAGGCCACAGCTGCGCGCGCATCGTTTGCAAAATCTTCCGTAGTTGCAGTCTCAAAAACACCCCCACTGGCTCCCACTCCCCGATCATCGTAACGCAGAACCGCATAACCGGCCCGCGTCAGGACATCGGCCAAGAGCAAAAATGGCTTGTGTCCCATCAACTCTTCGTCCCGATTTTGAGCACCACTACCAGACACCAACACGATGGCATCGTAACCGACTGCCCGATTGGCAACCTGCGGCAAGGTCAGCGTTCCTGCCAACGTATGGCCGTCGCGTTCATTCCGAAAAGTCACGTCTTTTTCTTCGTAGGAAAATGGACGCTGGGGCTCTTGCGGACGCTTCAGTTTCGGCAACTCGCCACGCACAAAAGACAGAGGCAGCTCCATACCGTACTGTGCAAAGGTTCCGGCCACCGTTCCCATCAGCAACATGCCCCGGTATTTCATCACCAGCGCATCGATTTCCAACGACAGGTTCATCCCATCGAATGAGACCCGATCGATGGCAATGCCGTAAGTCCCCTGGGCCGGCACAGACATCGTTGCTGCCAAACCAGCTTCTGTCTCAACAAAGGTACAATAAAGGTCCAACGTTCCGTTGCCCGTATCCAAGGTCCCTTTCCAGGTTCCCAAAATAGATGTGTTTTGTCCCCACAAGAGCGAGGGCAAAACACAACATACCATCAAAAATAACCACTTTCTCATACTTCGTTTGTTTTCTTTTTGGGCGAGCGGCCATGTTTGCGCAAGGCCTCCGCAATGATCCACTGCAACTGCCCGTTGACGCTGCGGAACTCGTCCGCCGCCCAACTTTCCAGTTGATCCATCATTTCCGGATCCACCCGCAAGACAAAACTCTTCAATTTATCTTTTTCTTTGCCCGCCATGGGTTTTTCCAATTTAGAAGTTCTGCTGTGATTAGTTATACAAAGTACCTGTGTTCACAACCGGCTGAGCCGCTTCATCCGCACAGAGCACCACGAGCAGGTTGCTCACCATGGCCGCACGACGTTCGTTGTCCAAATCCACGATTTCTTCTTCGCTCAATTTGTCCAAAGCCATCTTCACCATTGATACAGCTCCTTCGACAATCTTTTCACGAGCAGAAATCACGGCAGAGGCTTGTTGGCGACGCAACATCACAGCAGCAATCTCGGGAGCGTAGGCCAAGTAGTTGATGCGAGCTTCGATAGCCTCGATACCGGCCATCGCCAGGCGTTCGTTCAAGGTCTTTTCCAAGATTTCGTTGATTTCTTCACCACCCGAGCGCAGGGTTACCTCTTGGGCACTGCCTTCGTTGTTATCGTAATTGTAGTGCGATACCACTTGACGCAACGCTGCGTCGCTTTGGATTTTTACAAAGTTTTCAAAGGCGTTCATCACACGGGACAGAGCCGATTCAATCGACATTTCGTTCTTACCGGCAGAAACCGATGCACCCTTAGCCATCGTTTGGGAATCAATCTCAAACATCGCCTTGTAGGTATCCTTCACTTTCCAAACCAAGACCAAACCCACCATCACCGGGTTTCCTACTTTGTCGTTCACCTTGATCGGCGGCACGTCCAAGTTACGGGCACGCATCGACAAACGTTTCTTCGCATAGAACGGATTTACCCAATAGAAACCGGTCTCACTGAAAGTGCCCTTGTATTTTCCGAAGAAGACCATCACCCGGGCCTCGTTGGGCTCCAAGGTCATGAAACCAAGGGTCATGATTGTCCAGCAGAGAGAGATAAGAATCAGACCCGGAACAAAAATATACTCCGGCGTAAAGCAAGCCAAAGCCACAGCTGCCGCTGGAATGAGAATCAACAAAACAAACAGCATCAAAAACCCGCTTGTCCGAAAACCATTGAATACAACTTCTTTCATAACTTGAAATTTTAAGAGTTAAACTGATATCATTTTGATATCACAAATATAAATACAAAAACCGAGACCCTCCAAAATAAATTTTACAAAAATTAAAATATTTTGTAATTGACAAAAATACTTTTACTTTTACAATCCATTTATTTACGATTATATGAAATCATTCCTCAACCTACTCAGCATCGACTCATCATCGGGCAAGGAAAGACGTTTGGCAGAATACCTGGCCTACGCCTTTTCGACCGCCCGTTGCACCACCGAATGCTTCGAGGTCGGCGATGGATCCTTGAACCTATATTTCAGTTGGGGACAACCCCGCATCCTGTTCTGTACCCACTTGGACACAGTTCCCCCGTTCATCCCTCCCCGCGTGGAGAACATCCCACCAGAAAATCTCCAAACCCATGCCACCGATGGTGGAGACTTGCGGATCTATGGTCGAGGCAGTTGTGACGCCAAGGGACAGATTTACGCCATGTACCTCGCCTGCAAGGAATTGGAAGAAGCCGGCTGCACCGACTTTGGTTTGTTGCTGGTGTCTGGCGAAGAAACCGGATCCAACGGAGCCAAACAAGTCCGTCACCAGATTCCCTCCTGCGAATACCTGGTCGTCGGCGAACCGACCGACAACAAAATGGTCTCAGCTTGCAAGGGCACCAAAGCCTTCGAAGTGATCCTACACGGACACAGTGCCCATTCCGGCTACCCCGAATATGGGTATAGCGCCATCCTACGCTTCAACCAATGGCTGAACCGCTTGCAGGAAGTGGTATTCCCGGACGATCCCCTGCTGGGAGCTACGACATGGAACATCGGTTGCCTGCACAGCGACAATGCCCAAAACATCCTCAGCGATCGGGTTCGTTTCCGCATTTACTTCCGAACCACCTTTGCCAGCGATGAACTCGTAACCCAAACCATGGAAAGTTTCCGCGATGAGCACACCGAAATCACGGCTTTTGGCGGAGACACCCCGGCTCGTTACCACACCCTGCCCGGCTTTGATACCCAAACCGTCGCGTTTGGCAACGACGCCCCGCACTTGCCGGGTTTCCAACACAAGATCATCTGCGGACCGGGGTCGATTCTCGTAGCCCACACCGACCACGAATCCATCTTGTGGAGCGAGATCCGGGAAGCTGCCGACAATTACAAGAAAGTATACCACCTGATTCAAGAACCCTCTAACGCCCAACTCAAAAAATGAGTCACCGCATACCGGTCGGCATCCTCGGTTGCACCGGGGCTGTCGGCCAAAAATTCATCTCCCTGCTGGAACGCCACCCGTGGTTTCGAATCGCGGATGTCGTCGCCTCCGAACGCTCTGCCGGCAAGACCTGCGCGGGTCTGGTCATCAAGGGGCCTTACGACCGGCTAGAGTCTCACATCTTGTTCTCGGGCCTGGACGCAGCGGTCGCCGGCGACCTGGAAACCCAGTACGCCGAACTCGGTCACCTGGTCGTGAGCAACGCCCGCAACCACCGCATGGATCCGAACGTTCCCTTGGTCATTCCAGAAATCAACGGCCACGCCCTGAATCAAATCCAGCAACAACCCACCTACATCCGCAACGGAGGAGCCATTGTCACCAACCCGAACTGCTCGACCACCGTCATGGCGGTAGCCCTCTATCCCCTCTACCGGCAGTTTGGCCTGGACAAAATCATGGTTACCACCCTACAAGCCCTCTCGGGGGCCGGATATCCGGGCATTCCCTCGCTGGACATCCTGGGCAACACCCTGCCCTACATTGCCGGGGAAGAAGAAAAGATGGAATCCGAACTGAGCAAGATCTTCGCAGACCCGAACCTGTGCATCTCGGCCACTTGCAACCGCGTTCCCGTGGTGGATGGACACACCCTCTGCCTGTCGGTTTCCACCCGACAACCCGCGACTTACGAAGACCTGCAAAAGGCCTTTGAAACCACTTATCCGACGATGGACCTCCCCTCGTCTCCGTCGCCCGTGGTCCAATTATTACCCGAAGAAAATAGACCCCAACCCCGACTGGATGCAACGGCCGGCGGTGGCATGACCGTAAGCATCGGTCGCCTGCGTCCGTGCAAGATCCTGGATTGGAAATTCACCGTATTGGGTCACAACACCGTCCGTGGAGCTGCCGGCGGAGCCATCCTGAATGCCGAATGGATGGTCAGGGCAGGACTGGTGAAATGATTGTCATGAAATTTGGCGGCACCTCCGTTGCCGACGCTGAAGCCATCCAACGCATGATGAACTTAGTGGAAGAAAAATTGCAGAAACATCCCCTGATTGTGGTCTCAGCCCTGTCCAAGGTCACAGACACCCTTTATAAAATTTGCGACTATGCCGAACGCTGCGAAAGCATCGAGGCCCTAATGCTGGTCGAACACCTGCGCGAACGGCACAAACACGTCATCGAAGGCCTGATTCCCTCGACGAATCCACACTTCGAGACCGCCAACCAACGCATCGATGAGCTGTGCAACCAACTCAAGAAACTCATTGAAGTAGTCTGCGACCTGGAAGAACTCTCGGACCGCAGCCGCGCCCGCATCATTGCAACAGGTGAATACCTCTCCTCCAACCTCATTGCCAACGCACTGAATGCCAACGGCATTGCAACAAACCTGGTGGACGCACGCAAACTCATCCTGACTGACCAGAACCACCTCCAGGGCGAACCGGACCTGCGATCCATTTCCGAAGTGGTCCCGCACGTAATCCAAGAAGCACAGCGTCTGCTCAACGGCGAAACAGCCGAAGCCCTGATCACCCAAGGCTTTGTTTCCGCGACCGCCTCCGGCATCCCGACCGTACTGGGCCGCGGAGGCTCCGACTACACCGCATCCCTGCTGGGGATGGCCGTCCAAGCCGAGAGCATTGAAATCTGGACCGATGTGGACGGGATCCACACGGCCGACCCGCGCAAGATCCCCAACACACAGAGCCTGACGGAAGTTTCCTACGAAGAGGCCGCCGAAATGGCCCACTTCGGAGCCAAAGTCCTGCACCCGGCCACAATCGAACCGGCTGTGGGAAAGAACATTCCCATCTCGGTACTGAACTCCCGCAATCCCCAAGCTCCCGGCACACAGATCTGCAGCAACGAAGCGGTAGGACCGGGCATCAAATCCCTTTCCTACAAAGATAACATCCTCTTGCTCAGCATTTTTTCCAACCGGATTCTTCAGTCGGCCGGTTTCCTGAGCCGGGTGTTTGAGGTGTTCAGCAAACACCATTTGCCCATCGACCTGATCAGCACTTCCGAAGTCAATGTCACCGCCAGCCTGGTTCCCGACAAGCCCCTGGATGCCGTCATCGATGAACTTTCGAACGTGGCAACCGTCCTCGTAGAAACGGGCAAGGCCCAGGTCTCCCTGGTCGGCAAAGAACTCCTCTTCGTACCGGAACTCTATCCGAAGATCTTCGAGACCCTGGCACACGAAAAAATTTACTTAATTTCGCAAGGGGCCTCCCTCAACAACCTGAATTTTATCATTGACAAGGCCCGACTGCCTGAAATTACACACCACTTGCACAAAACATTGTTCGAACATGAAAGTCATACTTAGCGGATACGGAAAAATGGGACACATGGTGGAACGCATCCTCCAAGAAAAAGGACACACCTGCATCGCCTCCAACGACATCCGTACCCTCAATACAACCCTGGATCCGGACACCGTCTGCATCGACTTCAGCACACCCGATGCTTTCCGGAAAAACTACCCCTTCCTGGCCCGGCATTTCAAAACCGTGGTGGTGGGAACCACCGGTTGGAACGACCTGCAGGCCGATGTAGAAGCCACCTTCCGCGCCGCCGGAACGACCTTGATTCATGCCTCCAACTTCTCCGTTGGCGCCAACCTGCTCTTCCAAAGTCTGACCGACCTGGGCCAACGGATCAAAAGCGTTGACACCCCCTTCCAGGCCCACCTGACAGAGACCCACCACACCCAAAAGCTGGATACACCCAGTGGCACCGCAAAAAAAATGGCTCACCTGTTTACCGAAGCATCCGGTCTGCCCGTCACCCTCCAGTCCGAACGAATCGGCGATGTGACCGGCATCCACCAACTCACCCTCACCGACCCGGCGGACCGCCTGACCCTGGAACACGAGGCCTTCTCCCGCGAAGGTTTTGCCCGGGGTGCCGTATTGGCGGCGGAAATTGCACTCCGACTCACCCAACAAGGCCAGCCCCAAGTGTATGAGTTCTGCGAATTGTTGCAGACAGAGGCCCAAAACCAGGAACGAACGGGACACAAAACACAGACCTGGAGCGGCTGTGGAACCGCCCTGGTAACCCCCTTCCTCCAAGGAGCCATTGATGAAGAAGCCCTGCGCCAGCACGTATTGCGTCAAGTTGCCGGTGGCATTGACTTCCTCGTACCCCTCGGCACAACCGCCGAGACCCCGTGCCTGGAAACCGACGAAAAACTCCGCATCCTGGAGATTGTCCGCAACGCAGCCCCCCTCACACCACTGCTGGTGGGCGCTGGCAGCAACAGCACCCATGCAACCTGCCAGAACCTCCAACGCCTGAACCACCTGCCCATTCAAGGCTACCTGCTGGTCACTCCCTATTACAACAAACCCACACAAGCCGGGCTCTACGAACACTTTCGGGCAGCTGCAGCCAACACCGACAAGGACATCATCCTGTACAATGTCCCGGGACGTACGGGTGCCAACCTCCTTCCAGAGACCGTCCTGCGCTTGAGCGAGATTCCCAACATCGTCGGCATCAAGGAAGCCTCCGGCAACTATGCCCAAATTTGTGAAATCATCCGACAAACGCCCGCAAACTTTGCGGTACTGAGCGGCAACGACGACGAGACGCTCTCGCTGATGTGCAGTGGCGCCCAAGGCGTCATCAGCGTGGCCTCGAACCTCCTGCCCCAAGCGATGACCCGCCTCTGCCGGATGGTTCGTCTCGGACAGCTGGCCGATGCCCAGGCTTTGCACCTGCGTCTGCTTCCTTTCTTCAAAGCCTGCTTCGTAGAAAGCAACCCCATTCCCATCAAGGCGGCCTTGACCCGCCTAGAACGGATGCGTGACGAAGTCCGCTTGCCCCTGACTCCAGCCCAACCCAGCACCTACGCGCTGTTACAAACCACCCTCGCATCCCTGCAAGACCTACTATAGCCCATCACCATGAACACACACGATACCCTCCACCCTGAATTGCAAGAATTCCTGGCCACCTGCGACGCCCTGGAAGCCGGAAAAATCCGTGTAGCTACCCCAAACCATCGTTCCGACTCCCCGAACAAAGAGCCGGAGGAAGCGCCCATCGAAAGCTGGACGGTACACCCGGAAATCAAAGCGACCATCCTAAAAGGCTTCCGCCACGGTCAACTCGCACCCATGCACGAAGGAAACTTTCATTTTTGGGAAAAAGACACCTTCCCGTTGCAGACCTTTTCTGCCGAAGACCGCGTCCGCATCGTTCCGGGAGGCACCAGCATCCGCCGGGGAGCCTACTTGGCTCCGGGTGTGATCGTCATGCCTCCGTCCTACATCAACGTCGGCGCCTACATCGATTCCGACACCCTGGTTGACTCCCACGTACTCGTAGGTTCCTGTGCACAAATTGGGAAACGGGTACACCTCTCGGCAGGGGTACAGATCGGTGGCGTACTGGAACCCGTCGGAGCACAACCCGTCATCATCGAAGACGATGTTTTTGTCGGAGGAAATTGCGGGATTTTTGAAGGAGTCCGGGTCTGCCAAGGGGCCGTCTTGGGAAGCGGTGTGATCCTGAATGCGGCTACGGCCCTGTACGATGCCACCACCGGCAACTACATCCGGCCGGATGCCAATGGTTGTCTCACCGTCCCGCGCCATGCGGTGGTTGTTGCGGGCAGCCGTCCCCTCCAACAAGGGCCGGGCGCAGCAGCCGGCATCCACGTTTACACCCCAGTCCTGATCAAATACCGGGATGAAAAGACCGACCGTTCACTGGTACTGGAAGATTTGTTGCGATAACCTCGCCAACCTGTACGGCCGGCCCGGTCAACCAGATCTCCCGGGCACAACAACCGGCTGCCTGACGCAAATCCTGGGGCAAGGGTTCAAAATCTACGGAAAGAGCATCCCGCAAGGCCTGAACTTGCAGTGCTACCCGAGGGTCACTGCCCAGTGCCGGATACGGGACACGGCCGGAAAGAACCGATGCGACACACGAAGCAACGATCCCAGTCCCACAAGCATAGGTTTCCGCCTCCACACCTTTTTCAAAGGTACGGACACGCAAATGTTCTGCATCCACCACGTCCACGAAGTTGACATTGGTACCCACGGGTGCAAAATACGGGTCGTGGCGCAATGCCCGGCCCTCTTGGTCCACCGCCACCTCCGCAAGATCGCCTGCAACAAAGCGAACCCGGTGACGGGTGCCGGTGTCGAGGTACCAATCCCCATCCGACAAGGCCTCCCAATGAACCACATCGGTCATCTTCAGGCGGACCGTCATGCGGGTCAGTGCCTCATTGTGTTCTACTATTTCTGCAGTATGCAAACCGTCTGCCGCTTCAAAGGCAAAAGAGGTATAGCCCAGCCAAGCCGCGAATGCCACCATGCAACGTCCCCCGTTCCCACACATCATTCCACCGCTGCCATCCGGGTTGTAAAAGACCATCTTGAAGTCTGCCGCCCGGCTTTCTTCCAGCAACATAAGGCCATCCGCCCCAAAGCCATAACGACGGTCACACAATTCAGCAATCATGCCAGGAGTCAAAGAATCATAGGCTCCCGACCGGTTATCGGCTACCAGGAAATCGTTCCCAGCACCTTGGTATTTATAAAAACGCATCGTCTTCCGATTCTGATTCATAATTTGTTAGTATCTACGACAAATTTGAAAAATAATCCTTATTTTTGAAAAATAATCCTTATTAAAAAGTTGATTTTTTTATTAAAAAATTACTTTCCCGTACCAAAAAGTACCCATTTTGCAGCATGAAAAATACAATTCGATCCTTTTCCCGGACACTGATAACGATCCTGCTTTGTCTCTGCCACTACAACCTGAGCGGACAGATCGTCATCCTCTCCGACATGAACAAATACCAGAACGTACGTCTGCGCATGACCCTGCAGGACAAGGAAACCAAGGAACCCATCCCGTTCGCAACCCTTTACCTGATTCCGGATGGAGATACGACCATTACGCATTTTGGGCTTACCGACGAGGCGGGCGATGTCACCATTAAAGACATTCCTTCCGGCAAATACTTGGTCAATGCCGAAATGATCGGTTACAAGGCTTACCGCAAGGTACACAACCTCAACGGCTGGCAAAACGACCTGGGCATCATCAAACTGGAACAAGACCTCCAACTCCTGGAAACCGCCGTCGTCACGGCAGCCGGCAACCCGATTCTGGTCCAAAACGACACGCTGGTTTACAACGCAGCAGCCTATCGCGTGGGAGAGAATGCCGTACTGGAAGACCTGCTGAAAAAAATGCCCGGTATGGAAGTGAGCGATGACGGCACCGTAAAAGTCAACGGAGAACAGGTAGACAAAATCACGGTCGGCGGAAAAACCTTTTTCTTCAACGATCCGAGCGCAGCCCTCAAAAACCTGCCCGCCAAGATTGTGGATAAAATCAAAGTGATCGACAAAGAGAGCAAAGAGGCCGAATTTACCGGTATTTCCTCAGGGCAAGAGAAAGAAAAAGTCATGGATGTCGCCCTCAAGGAGGAATACACCGAAGGCTGGTTCGGGAACGCGAAACTGGCCGGTGGTTACGATCTCACCCGCAGCAACGAAGAGCAATTGAAGATCAACCGCGGCCTGCTGTACAACGGCAACGCCATGATCACGGCATACACCGAGAAAGACCAGGTCGTACTCATCGCCAACGCACAGAACGTCAATGAATCCCAAAGTTACGCCTACATATCCTACGGAAGTATGTCCCCCGATGCCTACTCCCAACTGCGGGGCGTCGGGACCGGCTCCCAAGTAGGATTGAACTACAATACCGAACGCATCAAAGGCTTCACCACCTCGGTGGCCACCACCTACAAACACAACACGCAAGATGATCGGCGACGCTCCTACAGAACGGCATACCAAGCGGATGGCAATCCACTCCAAACGGACACCTACAAAGAAGGTATCGGCGAGCAACAATCCGCCTCCATCAACTTTGAAATCGAGAAAAAGGACCAAAGCCGATGGAACCTCTTCCTCATGGGCCGTCTCTCCTACACCGATAACGAAGTCCACGCACGGAATGAAAATGAGACACGCGATCCCCTCCAGACATTGAATACCTCCCTGTCAAACACCCATAGCGCTCGTCAGGCACTCGACAACTTTGGCTTCCTGACAGCGGGATACCGTTTCAAGAATGAACGGCGTAACCTCAGCCTGCAATTCTCCTACGACTACAGCCTGGGCAATACAGACAAGGATGAAACCACCCTGCTCAAATACGGCACCCAAGACGAACTCCAGGAATTGAGGTACAAGGTTGACCAATACCGCCTCAACCTGCGCGGCCAGCTCTCGTATGTGGAACCCCTCGGTGAGAAATGGGCCTTGAACCTCTTGTATGCCGTATCAACGACCGGCAATCGGGAGACCTCCGACGCCACGCACCCGGACGGAACCCCCAATGCCTACTATTCCTCTTTCACCCATGGCCATTATGTTTCACACGAACCACACCTGCTCATCCAATACCAGGATCCAAAACACAACCTGCAAGCCGGTGTCAGCAACAACATCCTGCTCAACGAGATCCATAGCCGGTCCATGGGCGTAGACAACCTGGCCGGTCAGAACGAATGGCTGTCCAATTGGTCTCCCTTCATCAATTATAGCTACCATAAGAATACGACACGGATCAATGTCTATTACCAAGGAAACAGCAATCCGGTTTCTGCCTCAGAATCATCCCCGACACTCGATCTGAACAACCGGGTCCAAATCCAGATGGGCAACGTCTACCTCCGCCCCCATTTCGGAAATATCATCAACGGAAATTACAACTGGAACAACCGTGAGACCTTCACGTTCATCAATGTCAACGCTTTCTGCCGAATGGACTTCCGTCCCGTGGTTTACGCGAGCTGGTTCGACGAACAGGGGGTTCGCTATGCCGTTCCAGTGAATGCAGAACTGCCGTCCGTGCACACCAATCTCTACCTCAACATCAACCAACCGCTTGGGCACGAACGGAAATTCACCCTCAGTGCGGAAGGATCCACCAGTTGGACGCGCAACAACAGCTATCAGGCAACCCGACGTCTGGCCGGACTGGACATTGAATCGTTCAACTATTTTGCCTTCATGCAGGAATTCTGGGGCGAGGACAACTCCGGCGAAAACTTCTACAACGGAACCAGTGGATTCCAAGAAAGCAAAACACAAGAAATCAGCTGGTCTGCCAAAGTGGGCCTCCGCTACAACCTACTCCAATGGTCCCTCAATGCAAGTTGGCGAACACTCAACACCCGCTCCTTCTACACCCTGGATCCTACCGCGAACAACAACACCTGGAACCACTCCCTGAACGCAAGTGCCCTCTACCAGCCGGGTAACAACTGGGAAATGGAAACGGAAGTGACCTACAAGATGTTCCGAGGATATGCCAACGGCTATGGAGATCCCGAACTGACATGGAATGCCAGCATCCGGAAAAGCATCGGAAAATGGACCCTGGCCCTCAATGCTTATGACTTGCTCAACCAGACCCGCAACCTCTCGCGCAGCATCTCGGCCGAATATTGGGAAGACACCTATCGCTACCGGCAAGGCCGTTACATTTCCTTCAGCGTCAGCCTGAATTTTGGTAAAACCACAGCCGCCAGCAACAACAGCGTACAAAATGCTATGTGGAGAATGCTGTAGCTCAGAACAACCACGTTGAAACCTTTTGGCTTTAACGTGCGCGACTAGTTGTCAGAAGATGATTCTGCACGCAACTCCTTCGGGGTCTTTTCCCAATTCCGGCGGCAGAAGGCGGTGAAATAGGCCGGTGAAGAGAAGCCGTATTTCGAAGACAATTTGGTAAAGCTGATGCGGGTGAGCTTGATATCGCGGATGATGGACTCTTTGCGACGGTCACGCAACCAAGTAGCCGCAGAAACCCCAAAGGCGTCCACAAAGCGACGGTTGAAGGTCACCGGCGTCATACCGATCATGTTCGACAATTGGTTTACCTTATCGGTCTTGCGGTAATTCATCAACACGAAGTTCTTGAAGTCCGGGTCACCTCCCAACAACGGGAAGAAGACCTGACACAACTCACGTTTGGAGTACAACTCGTTCAAGTAAATGAACAATTCTTCCAATTTGATTTCGTAGAAGTGGTTGCAATAGTAACGGTTTTCAAACATCTTCAAACCACTGCGCAATTGCTCTTCCAACAGAGGATGTGTATTCAACATACCCACGGTATCCATGGGAGCATTGCCACGGTAAGGCACCAAACGATCCAAGAAGTGACGGATGCAATTGATGGCATTGGCATTGAAGTGACAAGCCAATACTCGGGTCTTATCACTCAAGATGCGCATATCACGTACGCGACCCATCGGCTTCAAGAAAAATTTTCCTTTCTCTACCGTGTATTCCGGGTATTGCATGCCGTCCAACAAAGCAATGGTTCCATCCAGGACAAAGACCAACACATCGGTGTCACCCGTTGACAAACGGATTTGGGTATCTTTGGGATCCGTATATACTTTGTACCAAGTCGGGAAAATCGACTCGCAGGCAAAACATTCTTTACGTTTCAGTTCAGGCATAGTATAGATATATTTCTCTCGTTTACGATTTTATTACAAAGTAAACAAAACATTTCAATACCACCAAAACTTTTTTATCAATTTATAAATTATTTTTATCAAAATAAACACGTGTTCACAAGCATCCAAAACCACAGGATCTCGTGAACACGTGTCAGAAGGTATTCCAAAAGGGATTATTCTACCGGCGCAAAGCAACAGGGAGTCGGTGCAGCGCTGCCAAAGAAACCTTCCACGGCACTGGCACCTTCGCGGGTCAACATCAATTCTTCCATACACAACGGGCTGTAGTTACCCTTGCTATCCACGACCAGTCCGACAAAGGTCATGGTGTAATCATACGGAAGAATGAAAACATTCTCGGTGTAGTATTGCGGGTAATCCAACACGGCGTTTTGCCAAACTTCAGTTGAGTATTCTTCGATGGCACCTTGGAAGAGGTTGTAATAGAAGACATCGGAGTAAGGCTCAATGGTCATGTACATCGGCAAGAACGCATAGCCAGCGTAAGAACCGTAGATACCAAAGTTGATCGGATCGTATTGACTCACCTCTACAACATCATAATAATCACTGTATTCCACGGTCATCGCACATTCACCCGGAGCATCTTCCAGGGTGGTAAATTCGTGGGTGTAGAAACCGGTTGTTGCAATGCCACTGTCATAACCGAAGGCAAAGGCCACGTAATCAGTACCCGGAGTCAGGTTCTTCAGGTTGAAACTGCGTGGACCTTGTTGCTCGTTGAACGAATAATTGGCCAAAATGGATTGCATCCGGGTTTGATCGTCGGATCCAAAGTCTTCCCACTCCGCACGGGAAATGCAGTGACCTACGTAATGGTCCTCATCGTTGCTCGGAGTCAAGTTCAAAACCGCCTTGCGGGATTGGATATCAGACACTTGTACATCAATAACCAGATTCGAGGTATTCACCGACCCAGCGACTACGTATTCAACCGTCGCAGCAGAAGCGCCGAACAAGGATTCATCGTCCACCGCCAACGCATAGAATACGTATTCGGTATCGGCCAGGAATTTCTCTGTCGCCTCATACACACCAATCTTGCAATAGTTGTTCAAGATATCTTGGGCTGCTTTGCCGTAAAGAATTTGCAAGTAAGCCGCTTCGTTCCAACGTTTTTTTGCGATTTCCTCTACCACAGCATCGTGACCGTAGTAATTGAAGAACTCATCGGTATTGAAGTATTCCAAGAAGTAATAACGGTCATAATCACCGGGATCCACCCGATAGGTTATGGTCGTTCCTTGCACATCAAAGTCCATTGCAAAGGTCACGTCCAGTTGCTCGGGCTCAGCGGTCAGGATCTCTTCGCGGTGGATGGCACCAATCAAGGCACGGTCTCCGAAATCCAAGTGGTAGCAGTAGAATACGTAGTCTGTATTCGGATACAATTTATCAACCTGGAATGTGTACTCGCCCTTTTGGGACATCTGACGCAGGTATTCCGGCAAGGTAGTACCGTTCATCTGCGCCAAGTAACTGTAGTAGTCGAGATCGTTTTGGAACAAAGCCGCATCTTCCTCCAATTCAAACACATCGATGTAATCTTGGGTAGCATAACCGCAGATGTACGGAAGGTCGGAATCAGCAGGTACAACGTGAACAGAAAACGAAGTCATTTCCGGGGTAATGTCCTCCAAGACAAAGGCAGGACCAGGAACGCCCTCCTGTTGCACCAGGAAGGCGGCATCAGCGGCCATGTTCTTGTAGGAAAGATTCACCCAGGCCTCACGGGGAGATTCCAGGTCATTGGGCAAGACTGTAAAAGTCACAGCGCCCACTACCGAAACATCCACTCCGGTAATCCAGTCCGATTCCAGGGTTACCTCCACGGTTTCCCCCTCAATCGGGTTGGTCAATGCATAGCCCATTGTAAAAACACCGCCTTCATAAGACGCTTGCACCTGGGTAGCATTCAAGGTTATGACCGGAGCCTCCGGCTCGGGTGCCGGCTCTTCCTGGCATGCGACCAGCAAACCCAGGCTCAACAAGGACAGCAAATAGAAAAATGACTTCGAATTCATGTATTTGTAAACAATTGACGATGAACGTCCGGAATACTTATCGTTTCAAGGCTTTTTGAACGTCTTTCGGCAGATCTGCAATGCGAATGTTGCGGACCGACACCGTAGAACGGTTCACGGAAGAAGGGGTTTCGCTCGGACGGAGGGGAGACGCCTGTACAGCCTCTTTCTTCGCAAAACCGGTACCAGCACATTGGAATGCCCGCGGAGCAGAGTCCGGATACCATTCATGTACCAAGTCCACAAGCTCTTGGGGATCAGATACGCCCGCTTCGGTCAAGAGAATTTCTTCACGGTACAATTTACCATAATTACCCGATTCGTCCACACCGAAACCGGCCAAGAGCATCGTGTAACCGTAAGGTACAACCCAAATTGTTTGCAAAGCTGTTTGGGGACTGTAAATCAAATCCGTTACCAACTGCGCATCCGAGAACTCATCACCTTCGAGCATGATGTACATGGCATAGTAGAACTCATCCGTTTCCGGAGTAAAGTCAATGGTCATCGGCAAGAAAGCATAACCCTCATAATCGTCATACATCGAGAAAGCTTGCGGATCCAGCTCATAGCAAGCCGGGATATCATAGTGGTGGTCCCAGTCGGTCGTCATCACCACAACGCCCTCTTCGGCCTCCAGGGTACGGAACTCCTGCGTGAAAATACGCGTGGTAGCAGCACCTCCCAAATATCCAAAAGCAAAGGCCACGTACTCGGTATCCGGTGTCAAACCTTCCAGCTGACGGGTGAAAACACCCCGGTTGTCAGAGAAATAATACCATTTGAACAGGTACTCGTAACGTTCCTGGTCATTGGATCCGTAGGTTTCCCACTTCTCTTTCTCAACGTATGTTGCGGCAAACGGTTCGTCGGTTGAAGGAGTATAAACCACGGTTGCTGCACGCTCTTCCACACGTACGACTTGAATGTCAATTTCCATGTCTGAAGATGAAACAGGATCGGTCACGATGTACTCCAAAGTCGGTTCGGAAGCGGCATAACCGGATTCCTCATCCACAGCAATGGCATAGAACACATATTCAGTTTCACCCAACAGGCTTTCGATGGTACGGGTTTGCACGCCTTGCATACAGAAATCTGCAAAAATTTCTTCCAAGGTAACCCCGTACATGATGGTGTAAATGGCAATGATGTTATTCCAGTTCATCGCCGGAAATTCTTCCACATTGGCATCTTCTCCGTATTCAATGTAAAAATCGTGCAACAGGATGGCATCCCAGAAATACAAACCTTCGTATCCGTTCGGGTCGATGGTCCAGTCCACAATGGAACCACGGAGATCAAAATCAAAGGTAAAGTCCACATCCACTTGTTCCGGACGGTCGGTGGTCACCTTGATGCGGTAAATGTCGGAGAGACGTTCTTGGGTTTCAATATCAATGTGGTAGGCATACACGGCATAATCCATGTTCGGGCCCAATTGATCGACCTGATAGTTTTCCACATCCCCCTTGTAAGCGAGTTGCTTCAAAAGGTAGGACAGTTCCACTCCGTAGCTGTCTGCCATCTCGGAAAAATACACCATATCGTCTTCAAACAACGCATCGTCATCTTCCAGGAATCCGTTGTTTTCCAAGTAAGAATAGTTGGAGGCAAACAGAATGTAATGGGTGTCCTTGTTGTGGGGAATCACATCCAACGAGAAGTAGTTGACGCCTACCTGGATGTTTTCATACACAAAGGACGGGTGGTCGGCAGGTTCCTGACGAACGGTGAGTTTCGCCGGAGTTTCCAGAGCAGAGTATGTCAATGTGATTTCAGAAACCCGTTCTTCTACCACGTCATTCGGCAACACATCAAACATGATAATACCGTCAATGGAGGTATCCATATTGGTCATCCACTCGGCGCCCAAGGTAATTTCAAGGGTAGCACCTTCCACCGGATTGGCAATGCTGTACTCAACAGCAATCGCACCCCCCTCCTTGGATACAGGGACTTCTTCGTAGTTAAAGGTAATAACGGGAGCTTCCGGTTCGGGAGCCGGAGTCGGAGCCGGCTCTTCCTCGCAGGCTGCCACCAGGACCAAGGCAATGCATGCGCACGCCAAAGCCATCAATTTCTTCAAGGTATTCATTTTGTAATAATAAGGTTTATCCGACAAAAGTAGAAAAACTTACCCACCACACCAAAAATAAAAACCGGTCCCGCGTGCCTCTCAAAGGACATCGGGACCGGCCGTTATCTTTGCTGTCCGGAAAGGTTCCGGAGCGGTTTGTTCCAACTAGAACGCCAAGATGGATTTCTTCTTGCCGGTGATGGCTTCCGGATGTTCAGAACCACGCATCGTCATGAATTTCCAATCGTTCGCTTCAATTACAACGGGAGCCGCCAAGGGAGCCGGTCTGACCGGAGCAGAACTGTTGTTGAACCAGTCAATATAACCCTGAGGATCGCTCACACCGTCACGGGTGAAGAGGAACTCTTTCTTGTACAACGGACCGTAGGTACCATTTTCGTCGCACGCAAAGCCCACGAAGATGTAGGGAGTGTCGTACGAGAAGAGGCTTGAACGGGAGAAGTCATTTTGCACACCGGCATACAACAACTCAGAGATCCATTCTTCGTCGGTAAAGTCTTCCTTGCCTTGCAACGGGAACATTTGGAAGTAGCAACGGTTGGACATCGGCTCTACTGATACCACGACCGGGAAGAACACAGCGTTGGTGTAACCGGCAAATCCGGCGAAACGGCTGTCCAAAGCCGCTACGGCCGCACAATCGTAATAATCGAAGTTAGTCAACTGCAATACCACGCGGGCTTCAGTAGCCGAAGGAGTGGTGAAGGTTTCGGTGAAGATCGGAGTGGTCAACATACCACCGTTGTAACCGAAGGCAAAGGCCACGTATTCGGTTTCCGGGTTGAAGGTGGTGAACTCGTAGTTTTGTACACCCATCACGGTGGTGAACGCAAACATTTGTTTCATCGCGTTCAATTTTTCTTCGTCGGTTTCACCCAAGGAGTCAAACTGTTCTTTGGGCAAGCAGTTCGCCGCGAAGGGCTCTTGTGCCGTCGAAGGAATGTATTGGATGGTCGCTGTACGGGCCGTAAGACCATTGATTTCAATGTCGACCACCATATCCGACGGTTCTACCGCTTCGGTTTCGATCACTTCGAAGGTCGGAGCTGACGCCGCATAGCAGGTTTCTTCATCGATGGCGATGGCAAAGAACGCATATTCTTTTTCCGGTTTGAGGGAAGTCACCGCGAACGACATATCGCCTTGGAGGCACAACGCACGTTGGATGTCAAGGATGGCATTGCCTTGGTCAACGTAACCGGCCATCAATTCGTTGGTGTATTCGCAGATGTATTCTTCCAAGTTGCCGTTTTCACCAAAGGCATTGTGGAAGTCTTCGATGCTCACCACGTCGCAGAAATAGTAACCGTCGTAACCTTGCGGTTGGATATCCCACAACACAAAGGCACCGTTCACGCTAGCGTACATCTCAAAGTCCGCTTCGATTTGTTCCGGACGTTCGGTGGTGAAAGGCACGCGCACGATCTTGCTGGCCAAGCTTGCATCCTCCAAATTGATGTGGTAGGCATAAATCACATAACGGGCACCGGGCACAACTCCCTGATCAGCATAATAACCAACTTGATCGCCATAGTAAACGATTTCCGGCAAAAGATCCAACAGGGTCATTCCATAGTATTCCGCCAAAGAATTGAAATAATCCATATCGTCTGCGAACAAGGCTTCATCGGTTTGCAAATCCATGATTTCAATGTAGTTTGCAGTAGAAGCAAAGATGATGTACGGAGACTCTTGGTCCAACGGGTAAATGTCGGCACCGTAAGAACGCAGACCGGTTTGGAAGTTCTCAAATAGGAAGGGAGCAGGATCCGCAGCCACTTGTTTTACCACAAAGGTCGCAGGAGTTTCCAGGTTTGTATAAGCCACAGACACCACTGCCTCACGGGGCTCTTCTACTTCATTTTCCAATACGCTAAACATAATCACACCCTCAACGGTGGTATCAAAGTTTTCAATCCAAGTAGCTTCGGTAGTTACTTCAATGCTTGCACCCTCTACCGGGTTTGCAATGGAATAACCCACCGCTATTTGTCCACCGGCGTTTTCAACTTCCCATTCGGTTTGGTTGAATGTAATCACCGGAGCTTCTACAACAACCGGCTCGTCTTTACAACCGGTCAATGCGGCCAATGCCAAGATCGGCAAGAATAATTTTTTTAAGTTCATCGTTAAGTTTGTTAAGTATTAAGGTTTATTCGATTTCAGGACACTAGCGGCCCATTTGCATCGGAGTCGGATAAGACGGTGCTGCATAGTTGTTGTAGTACCATTCGATGAATTCTGCAGGATCACCCAAAGTATCAATGGTGAACGACATCGGCTCGATGGTCACGGGGCCAAAGTTACCTTCAGCATCCACACCCACACCTACGAAGTAGTAAGGTTGGTCGTAAGTCAACAAGAACACCGTTGTCGGAGTAAAACGTTGGGAATCCTTCGTCAGATAACCAATCCAATCTTCGTCCGAATAAGCAGCAAAGTCTCCTGCGGTTTCTTCATAATAGAAATTGTAGTAGTAGGTTTCCGCTTGAGGTTCGGTCGATGTATGTACCGGCACCAATGCGATGTTCGAACCATATACATAAACAAGACCGGCAAACTCATCATCAAGAGCGCCTACTTGTACCAAGTCATAATATTCATCTACCCAAGCTGTCATCACAACGCCACTCGGTTTGGCCGCTTCGGTAACAAAGGCTTCCTTGAACAGGCGGGTAGTCACCGCAGAACCCATGGTTCCGAATGCCACGGCATAGTATTCTGTTTCTGCATTCAACGGAGACTCCTCATAGCCCAGCACATTGCCGGTAACCGATTGGATGTTCACGTCATAATCGTTCAAGATACCGTTGATGATTTCCTCATCGGTCGTACCATAGGATTCCACTTTTGCACGGGAAACAACTGCCACAGTGTAAGGATCTTCATTACTTGCACGGAAGTCCACCACCACTTTGCGAGAGTCCACTTCCTTGATGTCGATGGTCACCTCCAGGTCAGACGGTTCAATCGCACCGGTCTTCACCACTTCATACACCGGCTTGGAAGCGATGTAGTGAGAAGCTTCATCCAAAGCCACCACATAGAAAGCGTATTCTGTTTCCGGTTGGAGATCATCAAAACGGAACGATTGTTCGCCACGGCCCAACATGGACTGCGCCAAGAATTCAAAAGCATAGTCATTGCCACCGTAAGCAGCAAAGAACTCGTTCCAGTAAGAAGCCATATAGGTTTCAAAATCCGCACCTTGACCATACGCATCGAAGTAGGCTTGGAGATCGAGGGCATCAAAGAAATAATATCCGTCGAAATCAGCCGGATCCACCGTCATGGTCACCAGGGGACCATTCACATCAAAACTCAACGAAAAGTCCACCTCGGTTTCAGAAGGAACCTTGGTCGTAAACTCATAACGGACAATGTCCGACAAGCGTTGTTGGGTTTCCGGATCAATGTGGTAAGCATACAACACATAGCTGGCACCCGGTGCCATACCCTTGTTGGCCCAGTTGAGGTAGTCACCTTGACAAACAATCTCATTCAAGAATTCAGAAACGCTCATACCGGACTCTTCTGCAACATTTTGGAAATACATCAGATCGTCAGCGAACAATGACTCGTCATCATAAAGTTCGTATTGGTCGATGTAGTTTTGGGTCGTGATGAAAAGAATGTAGTCCAATTCCTTGTTGTGGGGAATCACGTCCACACTGAAGGAGGTCATTTGGATGTCCACATTCTCATAAGTGAACGGAACCGGATCTCCTTCGGCTTGTTTGACCACAAACGATGCCGCTTGTGCATTCTTGTAATTTACAGTAAACGTAGCCTCACGAACCTCAACAGTCTTGTTGCGGGCCACTTGAAATTGCACGATTCCTTCAATGGAAGTATCCACACCGCTGATCCACTCAGCAGAAGGAGCGACAACACTTGCCAACTCTCCTTCGATGGGATTGGCAATGGCAAATTCAACAGAGAAAGCGCCCCCCTCCTTGGGTACGTTCACTTCGTTTTGGTTAAAGGTGATTACCGGAGCATCCGGAGTTTGCACTTCGGGCTGGCAGCTCGTCAACCATCCCAGGCCCAAAACAGCCACAAAAACGAGAAAAAAATTACGAATCTTTTGCATACTTTATCGATTAATAGTTTTATAGTCTAAACGGACAAAGATACTATTTTTTTTTATCCCGCAAACAAGGGGAGACATCACGAAATAAAAAAAGAGGAAGGCCGTCTGACCTTCCTCTTTCAGAGTATCTATGAGTATAGATTATTTTACGCGTTGTTGGAAACGGCTGAGTTCCAAAGTTTCCATCGGGCGAGCTGTAATGCTGGCCGGCTCTTCTGCCTGACGAGCCGCTTCTTGGGTACGGCCTGCTGTCAGCACTCTTGCTTTTGCAACCGGCATTGCCTGACTGTCGCCGAAAGCTTGGCGGGCAGGAGCATTGTCGCTGTAGTACCAGCTGATGAAATCTTCAGCGGGATCTTCTTCTCCTCTTGCGAAATACAACATTTGCTTGCATACAGGACCAAAGTTTCCATTTTCATCGATCGCTACACCGACAAATACCAAAGATGTATCGTACGATACAAAGTAAGCGGTTGAAGGATATTCCTTCGGATAATAAGTAGCGGTCAACATTTCAATCCAGTTAGCGTCGGTGGTAGCTTCCACTTGCTCTTCGGTCGCTTGCCAGATGTTGTAATAATAAACAGAAGCTTGCGGTTCTGTGGTTGTTTCAATCGCAGCCAAGGCTTTGGAGTCAGTATAATAATCATAGTATTGTTGGAAGTTGGCATCCAGGCCAGCCACTTCCTCCAAGCTGTAGTAACCGATTACATCCACGGTCATCACAGAGTTTCCGACCACGGCTTCAGAAGTAGTAAATTCTGCAGTGAAAGCACGGGTTGTCGCTACACCGCCAAAAGTACCGAACGCAACAATCACATAGTCGGTTTGCGAATACAGATCTTCGATTCTGATATCCAACATGTCACCGGTAGTGGTTTCCATGCTGAAGTTGTCCAACATGAACTCAATGCGCTCTTCATCGGTGCTGCCCAAGTCTTCGTACTCAGTTTTTGTAAAAATCGTTGCAAAATAAGGGTCATCGTTGCTTGCGAAGAAGTCTGCCACGGCATAACGGGAACCAACTTCTTTCACATCAATGGTAATCTCCAAATCTGAAGGTTCTACCACACCTGTTGACATAATTTCGTAAGCCGGATCGGAAGCAACATAGTGGGTCTCCTCATCCAACGCAACCACGAAGAATGCATATTCGGTTTCAGCACGCAACCAATCTACTGTCAAGACTTCACGACCTTGTCCACAGAGAGAAGACAATTCTTGGAAAGTATAGCCGTAAGCTTCGTACATCGCCCACAACTCATTCCAGTAAGAAGTCATATAACCGATGATGTCAGCATCTTCACCATAGGTTTCTTCATATTGGGCCACATTGATGGCATCCCAATAGTAGTAACCGTCAAAGTCACCCGGATCCACGGTCCAATATACAATCGGTCCATTCACTTCGAATTCAAAAGTGAAATCCACATCAATTTTCTCGGGAGTTGTCGTAGTGAATTCGTAACGCACAATTTCAGACAAAAGTTCTTGACGAGCAATGTCAATGTGATAAGCATAAACCACATAATCAGTACCCGGGCTGAAACCATTCACTGACCAACCTTTTTTGTCACCAATGTATGTGTTTTCAGTCAGATAGTCCAACACAGAGACTCCCGAAGATTCTGCAAGATACTTGAAGTAGTCGATATCATCTGCAAACAAAGACTCGTCATCATACAATTCATACAAGTCGAGGTACTCTTGGGAAGTACAGAAGATCACATAACGGGTCTCCTTATCAACCGGAACCACGTCCACAGACATACCGGTCATTTCAAGATTCATGTTCTCGAATCGGAAGGGAGACGGATCGCCTTCTGCTTGTTTCACCACAAAAGAAGCATCGGCCGCATCTTTGTATGAAACGGTAAATGTTGCTTCACGAGTTTCCACCACGTGGTTTTCTGCCACACTGAAACGGATAATACCATCAATAGAAGTATCTACGTCGGTAATCCAGCCTACTTGAGGTGCTGTAATGGTAGCCTCTTCCCCTTCAATGGGATTAGCAATTGAGAATTCCACAGCAAAAACACCACCCAATTGGGGCACGTTCACCTCTTGCTGATTAAAAGTAATCACGGGAGTTTCCGGGACTACCGGCTCGTCCTGTTGGCAACTGCTCAACAAACCGAGACCCATAACTGCCAATACAGAAAGGGCCAAAGATCTAAATTTAAACATAGTTCTAAAATTTGAGTTCATAATAAAAAAGGTCTCAACTTATTGAGTGGACCTTGAAAATCGCTTAGCGAGCGATTTTCAAGGGATTTTCCAAATCAACTTTCGGTTCACGTGCCGGGAAGAGTTGCTCTGCCTTTGTCTTGAATTCGGTAGCGTATTCAACAACAGGAGCAGTTTCCTTGCAAGCACTTGCCGGGATTACGAAACTTTGTTCCAATACCACCGGAGCTTTGGCTTGTTGCATACGGGGAGCGCTGTACATGGTGCTCAAGAATTCAAAGTAATCTTCTGCATCACCCACACCATCACGGGTAGTCGTAAAGTCGTAGCGGCACAAAGGACCGTAACCTGCTTCGTCAACCACCAAACCAGCAAAGCACATCGGCGCGTTATAAGGCAAAATGTAAACACTTGCTGTGATGTCTTGTCTTGAACTGTTGATCAAACCGTTGATCAATTGCTCATCCGAATAAGTTGCATTGGTAAAGTTCCAGATATCCCAGTAGAAGAGTTCAGAATCTGCCGGATCCAAGATAATCTTGAAGGGGAAGAGGCAGTATGAATCTGCATAACCCAAGTATCCGTTGTAACCGTCATCGATTGCACAGATGTCGTAGATATCGAAGTAACCCGGAGTTTCGAGGGTCATGGTTCCACCACCCGCACCTTGTGCAGTTGTTGCAAATTCGAGGGTAAACATTTGGGTAGTCATGACACCACCGGCTGAACCGAAGGCATAGATTACATAATCAGTTTCCGGAGTCAAGTTAACCACGCTCACTTCGATGTCACCGTTCAAGGATTCGTAAGCGTTGTCTGTCATCAAGGATTCAAAGCGACCTTGTTCAGAATCCGGCATTGCATCCCATTTTTCTTTGGTGATGTAACCAGCAAAGTACGGGTCGTAGTTGGTGGTTTCAAAGCCCATTACAGCACCTTGTGAACCAATTTGTTTCACGTAAGGAGTGATGATGTTGTCAGACATAGACACTTCATCGGTGGTAAAGGTTGCCACAACCGGAGTAGAGGCTGCAAACGCGTAAGTCGGATCTACCGCAAAAGCAAACAAATAGTATTCAGTCAATTGGAGCAATTCAAATGCATAGGTGTCTGAAATTTGAGAGCAGTTTGCCAAAACATCAGCGGTTGAAGCGCCACCCGAATATTCATTGCTTACAATGGTGTTCCACCAGTTGATGAGGTAGTCCCCAACGGTTTGGCCTTCTTCCAATTCGCGGTCAACAACCACTTTCGGCATGGCATCGAAGTAGAATCGTCCGCTATAGCCATTGGTCACATTTGCTTGAACATTGGCTGTCGCTTCGTTGATAGCCACTTCAAATTCAAACTCAGCCTCCACTTGGTTCACGTTCGCAGTTCTCACCGGGAAACGGTACACCTCACTGGTTGCCTCGCAAGCT
>JAEIGA010000548.1_pt1 | contig 55528 bp, 80 predicted proteins | sample 9270691 | NCBI WGS metagenome assembly JAEIGA01 (sample SAMN17057246, study PRJNA624740) | gut metagenome | biome: biome; isolation source: fecal sample | host: Bos grunniens | place: China: Xizang | collected 2019 | reverse complement strand
CGGTGTCTTTATCACTCTTTGTAGATGAACCATTATTATTAACACCTGTAGCGGTAGACATCATGTTTTGAGGAGGATTCTGTTCTAGCTCTTTTTGCTGTTGCTGCAATTCCTTTTTCTTCTTATCATCTGCATTTTTAATCTGCTCCTCCAAATCATTTAGTTGCTTCTCATAATCTTCGTATGCTTTCTTTTCTTTCTCAACCTTCTCTAAAGTTGTTTTTGCCTTTGATTTTGCATCTTCAACCATTTTATCATAATCTTCAGGTTTGATGTTTTCTTTAGCCTTTGTAAGAGCATCTAAAAATTTTTGATCATCCTTCACTTTTTCATAAGTCTCAGTCATCTCTTTTTTGAAAGATTCAAACTGCTCTGGAGACATCATATCTTTCATTTTGTCCATTCTTTGATCTAATGGAATTTCATTTCCATCCTTATCAAAAGAACAAGCAGTTAAAAGATCGATCATTGCCTCGTTCTTTTTCTTCAATACCTCATCTTTTTCTTTACTGTTAGACTCACGTGCAAGTGCTAAACTAGCAAGCAATAATGAAGATCCATCTTTTTCTGTATCAGTAGATTTTGACTTGCCCTCATCTTTTGACTTGCCCTTATCTTTTGGCTCGCTTGTAGATTCTGGTTCCTTACCAGTCAATTTGCTAAAGTCCTTATCTGACAAATATTCACTCCAATCATATTTGCCTTTTAATTCCTGGAGTCTTTTTTTCTCTTTTGGAGATAAGTCTTCGTCTTTCTTTTTTAATAGGTCTTTTAACTCTTTGGTTTCCTTGTCTGAAGGTTCGTCACCTTTTTCTCCTCGACCCATAGCATTATCGAATTTTTTCATGTCGTTTGGAGATAAAATTTCAGACAAATTGTATTTCTGTTCAAATTCCTTCAACTGCTTCTTTTCCTTTGGGGATAAATCGTCAGGGTCTTTTGATATTAAATCCTTCAATGTTTTAAGATCATCATCTTTCATTTCTCCCTTATTTCTAGAAAATATCGATCCAAATCCAGCAAACATTGATCCTATTCCCCCTAATAAAGATTTCATTCCTTCTGTTTCAAAAAGAGGCTTTGAACAAAATGCCAATAGAGAGGTGCATAAAAGTACTCCAATGACCTCATTAGTTTGTGCGGTCTCTTTTGGCGCGGGTTCTGTTAAATATGCTTTGATAGATTTCATAGTTTGATTTTTATATATCATATAATAACATTTCAAATACGATTATTATATTGATATAAATATAAAGTATGCATAATTACCAATTATATAGAACAAATCCGAGACTTTCTGGTCAGTTAAAATGGGATCTAACCATTGATGCATACGATGGCGATCTGTATGTAGAAAAAATGGGATTATCTCCTTTGGCTGATTCGTTATCAGTTTCAAAAACAGTTAAACAAGATTTACTTAGATATTCTCATCAAGCAAATATTTGTCGTTTTTATAAGCAACATAAAGATGTTTTTTTTAATGCAAATGGCGATCAAAAATTGGAGGGTTCATATCCCATTATAAATAATTCTACAGATCCCAATATCCAATCAAATCAATTTGATATGACTTATAATATGGGAGTAAGGAGAGTTTCGCATAAATTATATGGGAAACAATTCTCAATTTTGACCCCAATCTGGTTGGAAAAAATGTCTGATAAAATACGTTTTAGATTCGATAAATATATAGGACAAACCTATATTGGATGTAAATATCTTACACTGTCTGATAATGGTTCTACTGAAAACTTGAGACATAACCAGTTCACCAAATACTTTTTCGATTACGTTAAATACATGCAATTGAATGACGACGTTAATTGGAAAGGGGACGAACTTATTTCTATAGACTTAAAAACAAATAATAGTAGCATATACGGTTTGAATGTTGAAACAGGTGTAAAAAATTCTAAACAAATACTATATCTGAGCAGAAACCTTAAAGATCGAGAAATGCCTATGATGGAATTCGATGAGAAAATCCTCATCGAGTTCGAAAAAAATAGAATGATATGTCCACAGATTTTCAATTTCAATTTTGTATTTGATATAGATGATATGTTGAATGAGTGGGAAAAAAGACAATTCTCAGAACAAATATCAAGCTTCAATATTAAAGTGAGTGTAGAAATCAAAACTGGTGAAAAGTTAGAAAGCGGTAAGACTGTTGATATATTTGAACAGTTAGTAGCGGTAGACTTTTATAACAATTACGAATATATCTCAAAAATAGATAGCAAAGATAATGTTTTGGATTATTTGCAAGACTATAGACATATGAGTTTAATAGATAAAAACAAATTATGCCCTTCTATCTTTCATTGGTCTTTGATTGACAACGATTCATATATATTTAATCTATATGATGGTTTCAGTGCTACTGACACTTCTAAAAACTATGATGGTGCTCCAAACTTATTTATAGGAGACTATTATCAATATTTATTCAATGATAAATGGATGTACAATTCCATAAATGATTCGTGGTATGAATTCGTTAGAGAAAACGATTCCTTGTTTTTTTTAGATAAAATAATTGAAAATAACATCGATGATTATAAAAATCGCATGGTTTTATTCAAAGAAGGGGATTCGTGGATCAATAATGTAAAATACAATTCTACTGATAACATTTATATAGGTGTTTTCAAATTATTTAATACTGAAAATGTTCAGGAAAAGATTGACGACACAGACCAAAATGGGGCGATTTTTCGCCCATTGCTGGGAAATAAAGATGTTGGATATGATTTGTGCTATAAATTACTTGATGAAGGAGATGTTCACTATTGGATATTTATATGTTTGTCTGATTCAGATGAAGTTAGAGCAAAATTGACGTTTGCAAATTTAATAGAGACTATACCTAAGTTTGCTGAGATATTCGTAAATTTTAACAGATTCGAAAATCCTCCATTGATTACTATTGAAAAATCAATAAACTCAATAATTAAAGCTGATAGTCCATCTATAAACTCTGAAGAAATACGAGGATATCAATGGACACATTTGAATAAATATTTATATCGTTATTCAGGAAAATTAAGACCATCATTTATAAATATTTCTCAATACATTGATAATATTGATACTAATCAGGGTAGAACAAACAAACTATACTATAAGTCAAGAATAAATAGTAGAGTTTATAACCGAACACCGTATAAATATTATTTTGGCTCAAAATTCCCCGCTAAGTATCCATCACTCGGGTATTATGCTATAGATTCAATAAGAATGCCTTATTTGATAAAACCAGACAATGTGAATCTAATAAATGAGGATTCTTGGTTCAATTTATCAAATATGTTATATCTCCCTTCTGAAATGAATTGGCAAATTACTTATGATCAAAGTGAAGGGAAGAAAGAGATTAAAGATATTGTGAGAGAAAAATTTAGAGAACTATATAAATCATATAGTGTCGAAAAATGCGATTATATAATGTCATTGTATGATTACGAGAGTTCATTCGATTATGAAAACAATACAACAGTTTCGCAGTATAAATACGATATTAAATTAACATTAAAATAATGAGTAACATTACGTTAGAGCGAATATCTGCACCTGGATTAGGCCCAGGATCCTATGGTGACAACGTTGAGACACAATTCACCAATATAGATATCAATTTCAAACGAATTGTTCAAGGAGAATATCTCAAAGGACAATCCGGAGACATTGTTATGTTGGAAGAAATTGATTTGCTGACAAATCAATCTGGGGATGCCCTTCAAATTAAAAACAGTTTTCTTGGATATATAAGTAAATTAGGGCTAGGGTTATCTCCAAATGGTATAGGGGGCATCAACTCTCAAAAACTTTATATGATTTATACTAAAAATGAAGAAACAGAAGGTAAGGTATATAAATCTTCTCTTCCTTATACATTTTTAGATCCAAGATTTAATCCACTAAGTGATTCTGCGAAAGATGAAGGTTTGGAGGACAAATCTTGTATAATCGTTTATGACGAAAGCGAAAAGAAATTTAAGTCTTATAACTCTTTTCCAAACATCTATTTTGCCAGTAACCAAAACGAGTTTTGTTGGAAAATCAATGGCCAAAAAACTCTACTCCCTGCTCGTGGACCTAAAGGTGATACAGGATATACTGGTGCAGTATATATATTATCTGCACAGCTTCCATTTAATTATAATCCACAAAAACCTCAATATGTCAAAGTTAAGTTTTTAATTATACCCGCAGAATATTCAGAATGGGATGGGATTAATATAAGCAATGAGGCTGCGGAAAATTTAAATGGTCAGGCAGCATTTGTGTATGCAAATTATGGTGAGAACCAACACATATATATATCTCAAATTGAAACTTCTGAGGAAAATGGAGACAAATATGCAGTATGTCTTTTAGATAAATCTTGTGAAATTCATCACGTTTTTGCCAATCAAACTCTTAAAGATGTTTTAACAGAGGTTAAACCTGAATCTTCTTTTAATTATCTATTCATACCATCTAAATTTAATGCAACTACTGGTAAGTTAGAGGGAGCTCATGTAGTAACTACTAAAAGAAGTGATGATAATATATCTGCACCGAGACCAGGATTTTGGTGGAAAGGGTACAATCAAGATAACTGGAATGATTTAGCTGATCCAAACATATGCATTATTTCACCAGCAACTATCGAATCTACAACAAGGACATTGCCCGCTTTGCAAAATCTTTCAGGTGTGTTATACAATAATTATAAAAATACTATATGCCCGGGTGGTGCATTTTTCGGCAGGATTGCTACTGGATCTATATGTTTTGATGATGCCACCAATTCATTAAACAATAAATGGATTATTTCACAAGATCCTCTGGGCTATACTCTTTTAATGGGAGGGCCGATTGCTGGTGGAAATGAAAATCTCGTTGACATAGCAAATTCATCTTTACGCGTTAGTAAAAATTTGTCTATTGATGGAAATGCTGTCGTTACAGGTGAGTTATCTGTTGGTGGAAATGCCACCATTGAAAACGGATTAATATTAAAAAGCCATATGTCTTCAGCGGTAGAATACGATGGTAGGCCAACGTTTGTGCTTGATGCAGAAAATGGAGGTATGAGATTGTCAGATTTAAATGTCCAATATTATGCAACTATTGGTGAATTAGAAACACTCAATTATAAAGTACCATCATTGGTTTTGTCAAATGATTTCAATAGCAGCATACTAAATCCCCAAACTATTTCAAAACATTTAGTATATTTAACGTGGGATGTGAGAGATACTGATAGAGACATTCCTACTATAGCAAATATTTCTAACACAATGGGAGGTCAATCTAAAAATTTTTTACAAGCAGGTAAACCAAAATATATTATTAACACAACAGAGATTAGGGGTGGTGCTTCAATTAGTGGCAGAACATCAACAGATATACATTTGACTTTTGATATGAGTAAAGACTGGCCCCCTACTCAAATAGAATGGAATTTTGGAAGAACTCCTAAAACCATTTCATTTACAAACGGTAAAGTTAAAATTTATACAGATTTTAAAATCAATACCGGGGGAGATACAGATAATTCCATAGACGTTCAAAATGGAACATCGGGAATAGATTTTACAAATTATACCGGTGACTTAAGCAAAATAACTAGTATTCTTTTAACACCATATGATGCTGCATCTGTACCTGATTATAAAGCATACAAATTAACTTTTGAAAATGCAAGTGCTTTTTCTTATATAGATGAAATCTCTGGTGTTGAAAATAAGTTGTATGTTCAATTATCTGAACTACGAGCCCAAATTGAAAATGATTTTCTACCGAAATCTCAATTTAAGTGGAGTAATATGTCCGATGCACCAACAATTCCTGTACTGACTATGGATAATGATAATATAACCATTCAATCTGGAAATAATTCTTTCGTATTCCCAACTAATATAAATAACAGAATTCAAACACAGATTGATGCAACATTAACTGGCAAAAATTTTGTGTCAAAAGACACATTAACCATGATGGGTGGGTTTAATTCATCCAATTCAGGAACCAATTCTAACGATACAGAGCCTGCTATACAATTAATGAATAAACAAGCTGAGGGATATACTATAACTGATTTTTGTAGTATTATTGTTAAATATTTGGAAGGTAATCAAGAAGTATCTCTCGACAAATACTTACAATGGCCAATCAAAGGAAATGTAATCCGAGGTGTTTATCATCCTTCTGAACCAGCAGGAACTTTATCAATGATGGTTACTGTGGGCAAAAAATCCACAGTTGAAATAGATGGCATTACTGCAACTGTTGACCGTATCACAATAGATGGTAGAGATCCTTTGTATGGTTTAGGATGTTCATATGGTGTCACAAAAACAGTCCCATGGGAAGCAAAATTAGTAGGAACTACAAATTTCAAAACAACAGTTTCAGGTTACGTCACATTAATTTATACCGATTAAGAAGAAAGAACCCCGAGGGGTTCTTTCGTTCTTTTGGATAACATGTTATTATATAAACATAAGTATAAAAAATAAACGAAACTATATGAACAAGAAGATTTTAGCCGAGATGGATTTCTCGTCTCTTATTGCAGAAGCTAATGCTCAGACACAAACCGGTGCAGAACTAATAAATAAGTACAAGTCATTCCTAATGGCTAATGAATCAACTTGTGCTTTAGTAAATAATTTCGTTCGCGAGGCATCTATTCTTCGTTATGATAACGGAGTAAATAGTGTGTTGGAGACAGTAGCAGATTATATCAATTCAAATAAGACAGCTTGGGCTTTAACATCAGCATGTGAGTCAATTCAGAATAGCACAAAGTCTTACAATTATTTACAGCGCAACGCAGCAAAGCAGGTTGAAAAGCTCCTTGAGATGCAGGAGGAGGATATTGTTAAGTATATCAAGGCTGGTGCTCTCAAGAATGTTATGTATTGTGAGTCATTCCGTAATATTGCAAAGCAGGTATTTAAGGATTCACCACTTGTAGAGGCTACAGCAGAGTATACAAAGATAACTCCAGTATCAATTATTGAGAATATGGGCGATGGTCTTTGCTTCCAGGTTGCAGGTACTCTTTATAAGATCAATGAGGACAAGGAGATTGAAACAGTAAATTGGAATGAAGTTTCAAATACATTCAAGACTGTTTCTCAGTTACTCGAGTCAAACATAACTTCAATCGATCAGCATACTATCACAGTTAGTGCAGGTAACGCTACATATGAAATTTGCGAGGCTGATAAGGTAACTCGTATCGGTAAGGAAGGAACAAAGACAATGTCTGTTGATGAGATGCGTGATAATAACCGTATGGTTCTTATGGCTACTAACCCACGTTACCGTAATCAGATGGCTGGTGTACTTGAGGCTATTGCTTTAGCTAGTGAGAATTATAACTCAATTGTTACAATGGATAATGTTGCAATCTATTCAACAAAGAAGGATAAGTTTGTAGTTATTGAGTCTGGTAATAATTTATATGCTAAGTTGTTAGCTTCTAACCACTCACAGGCATGGACTATAAATGAGAATGCAGTAGATGCTTTATCATTCATTAAGTCAAAGACTAACACATCTCTTTCAGAGAATTATACAGAGTTAGTTGAGGCTTCTATAGCAAGTGTTTCTGAGGCACAGCAGGAGGAAATGAAGGCAGAGTTGAAGAACCAGACAAATCAGTCTTACAAAGAGCGTATTGAGTCTTTAACTGAGAAATTCAAGAATGACCCTATTAAGTTAGCAGTTCTTTCTAAGCTTGCTCAGGAGTTGGCAGACGTAGAGTAAAATTATTACAGATATACGATAAAAGAGAGATCATCGGATCTCTCTTTTTTATTATATATACATAAGTAAACAAATACGATATGGCAAATAATGCATGGACTCCTCAAATCGAGGATGAAATAGATTTTCAGTTTATACAAAGGGTGCAGGCCGAGGTAACACAATCATGTGCCCTCCCATTCGCATTACCTGCAGAACGCATACCAGAATATATACTTCAAGCTGCTCAGTACTTTTGGATGAACGATGACCAATCGGCTGAGGAAAGATATTATATGGTTCCTAATTCTGAAATATGTAAAGGCAACAAACTCAATAAGATAGTACAATTGCCTCCGCAAATTCTTGGTGTGCACGGAGTATATAAGATGCAACAGGGCTTAAAATATGGTGCTATGGGAGATTTTTCAATTGAACGTATGATGATGTCTTCATATTCTATGTTTGGAGGAGCTGGTTCTATTGGAAATGGTCAGGGTATGAATATGAATGGTGTTGGATATAGCTTATCCGATGTAGTTGTATCTATGTATGAGGTATCTACATTTAATCAAATGCTTAATGCACCACTTTCATATAACTTCAATCAATATTCTTCTAAACTTGTTTTATTGGGAGATTTGGGTTATTCTAACATTTTGATTTCGTGTATGGTGCGTTGTCGTATACAGGATTTATATAACAACTATTACTTCTTCCGCATGGTTGTTTGTTTATGTAAACGAGCACTTTCAACCATTTATGGTATGTTTGAATTCAAGTTACCTGGCGGTGTAACAATTAATTATTCAGCTCTTTCAGACCAAGCAGATTCAGAAATCGATAAAATTGAAGAGTGGATACAAAATACAAGGGCTGCAGATTATTTCTTTATGCCTGGAACATTATAATTAAATTATTCAATATGAAGTCGTTAAGAGAATCAATATTAGATGATGATATAGAACAGAAATCGGATAATGTAGCGGAATTGCACCAAATATGGGAAGATTTAACTGTGACATATGGCAGTATGATAAAATACTGGGACATTTATGGATGCACAGTTAACAACATAGCATTCGATAAAAAAGGGCGCATCATATTTGTGAATTGGCCAATGAAAGACATTGAATTCGACATGCAGATTGATGGTATGCCAGACTCTATTCTCAAGAGAGGATTTGGTGAATTCAAGTTTAATGTTAAAATTTATGGCATGTGGGGTTCCAGTAAAGGTGGAACAAAATTAAGTAATTTAGGATTTGTTACACCATCAAAAACCGAGCTTTCAATCCATAGTAGTAAAGTTGAATTCGATGTTTGTCCGAAATTCAAAGAAATACAATTTTGGGAGTGTTATATAACCAATCCGCTGAAACTACCAAAAGTACAACCAAAAAATTGCAAACTCTCGTTTAATGAGGGCACTGTAGCTTACATTGGGTATATGTGGGCTAAGGAATTCTTTAAGACCGACAATATACAGTACGGAGGCAAACTAATAGTGGAAAAATAGTATGAAAACATTATACGAATCGTTATTAGATAATGAAGATGTTATATCAGGCAACACTGAAAAAATCATGACCCAACTCAAGATGATTGAGGATATTGGATTGTGGGAAATCAATCCAGCGACCAGTGGCGGTAATTCAGCTGAGTGGCTAAAACAACTTCCAATTAAAACTGATTACACATCACTATTCAAACCTTATGTTAAGAAAAATAAAAACTGGTTTGGATCTCATTCAAAAGAATACTCTGGGCTAGTCGGCATTATTTTCAACATGTTGTTGATGGTTAAAAAATCTCATCGTGAAATATATGTGTGGGATAGAACTTCAACAGGACCCCGACCTGATGGGTTAGAATATATGGAAGCAATTTTTAGAAAACAATACCGTAGGGATGTAGTCATCAATTGCGCCGATATGTTAGATGGAGGTACAATAGTAATAAGATTAGAGATATATGATGTTAAATCCGGGTCATTTACATACATATATTTTGAAGAAGATAAATTTGACAAATACATAAACTAATATGATATCAATTTTTGAAGTTAAAAAAGATACATTATCCAAAGATTTTGAAATAACAGCAAAAGATATTAAGGCGTCAACAGCACGTAAATTCCTCAAGGAATTAGATGCCAGAGTATCTGAACTCGGGTTAGACTATGAACAATGTAGGGAGGCTGCTCGTATGTTCAAAAAAGGAAATTTTGAAGGAGCATTGAAAAAGATTTGGGGAGGACGCAAAGTTAAAACATCTCAAAATCATTCAAACAATGGTAGTGTTGAGACATACACATATGAAGTTGAGGGATATGCTACTTTTACAGAAAAATTCATACGCAATGGAATTTCATATGCTCATACGATAACTGCAGTATACAATGATAATCCAAACCCATCAAAATCTCTGGGTACAGTTATTGAGGTTATTTTAAAACCAAATTCATATGATTTCGAAGCTACCCAAGAACGTGCAAATAAGGAAGCATTCATGCACAGATCGACTGCAGCTATATATAATATCCTTTTTGTAAATTTTGATGGTTACGATATGTCGTCTTTACTTTCAAAATTCTGCATCAAATTAAGAAATAAGTTGTAATGAGAACTCTATATGAATCTATATTGGATGATGATTTAGATACTAAAACCGACACTATAGTTAATATATATAACACAACTATAAATGTTTTTGGAAGACAGAAGGAAGGCATCGATCCAATCGAATTTTTTGAATTTTACAGGGCTTGTTTGGATAACAATTCAACAACTTTATTCAACAATTTCAATCCTTACAAATGCTCTAAAGAAGAATTCATAGCCGTACACACTTATATTAACCTTATGCATAAGAAATATGGACAAAAAGACATATACTTATCTGCATGGAGCTTATATGAAGGTGATTATATGATGTATGAAATAAATAAAGGTATGGATTCGAATGATAAGGGATTTATTACAGACGACCTTAATATGTGGATGACATCAATCCCATCAAAGATAGATCAGTGGATTTGTGGAATGGATCATAATTCCGAAACTTCTTGGTTTATGGCGTCTCTTAAGGCTATGAAAAAGGATGAAAAAGAGGCTTGGTTGCAAATAATGAAATCCGTAGAAAAATATTTCCATTAAAAAAAGGAACTCATACGAGTTCCTTTTTTTATTTAGCGATTTAACATAGCTAATTTCGCATATCTCCCTTAAAGCATATAGTTAATAACCTTTTTAGAGATCTTTGATTTTTGCTATGTTATTTTGCAGATTTTAATGAAAGAATACTATCGGTTTGCAAATCGCTTGCGCTCCTCGCTTAGTGCAAACCATCGACCAACAGTAATCTCTCGTGAGTGTGCATACCTCTCATGGTGAGTATCAGCGTACCATCGACGCACAGGATGTACTCCGTTGGTTCCATTGCGCATCTTCTTATCGTTAGAATCGATGTACACTATAGGTGCGTTTGGATTGTGAATACTGCCTCTGATAATCATACTGTGAGGGTTGAGGGTATGCTTCTCATCCCCATCCTTGTAATAATATTTACAATCGCGCTTGTCGTAGATTACGTTGTTTACATTGTCAATTGTGAGGAATGCTGCCCCGGTGTTCTTGCTCTCCATGTCGTTTAATGGTTTTGTTGTTAAAAAATTAGTCAATTTGTTCCAAAATCTCTTCATGTTATAATATATTAAAAGATGTCCTCTTCTTTAGTATATCGTTTATGCTCATCATCGAGACCATACCATCTCTTTACAGTGATATCTCGAGTACCGAAATAATTCACACCACACTCCATAGCATAGAATCCACGTGCTGGTCGTGTTGCACCAGTCTTCTTTTTCATCTCTTCGTTTGTGGAACCAATGTATAGAATAACATCCCCAAATGAAGGATCTGATGGGCGAACAATCATACCTGCCTCATTCAGAACATACTCTTCACCGTCCTCAATATAAACATATTGGTTATCGATCAGAGCAACGTTATGTATGTCTTTGATCTCCAACCACTTAACGTCTTTTTGGAGGATTTTATGGCACTCGCGAACCTCCTTAGAATAGTTAAATAGTGCGATATTGTGATCGAGCAAATCCTTTAGAATTGTGGAATTGTGGGCGTCTTCCAAATAGGTCTTTAGCGATTTAACCAATTTCACAAATGAAAGCAAGCTATACTCTCTACAAATCTGCGATTGTCTCTGCGATAGTGTCTTGTAAAAATTTTTGATAGCTGAGTCATTTGCAATAGACTGCACCTCACCACTCATTTTACAATCACAAAGCATACAACTAACCAACTTCGCAGTTAAACTACTATTGACTTCAAAAATCTGTTTCATATTCTCAATGTTTTAATCTTTTATGATTATATATAACAAACATTTGAAAATCTTTAGTGGTTTTTTGATTTTTTTTTATGATATTTTATAAATCATACAGTGTTCATCCGTTACACTACTATCATATTTACTATATGGTTCAAATCCCAGCTTTTTATACCAATCAATCAATTGTTTATCAGTTAGTTTTCTAATAGAGGATTCCTTTTCCATAGGACTTGCATAAAGTACTATATCTTTTTTCTCTTTTTTGGCAAACTCTATAAATGCTTTCACTAACTCCACACCTATTTTCTTTCCTCGATCGGTAACGCTAATAGTTGACAATTCAAATGCATCGATTGGCGGGACTGGTACAGTGATTACGGAATCGTTATACGCTAATATACTTTCACCACAAGCAAACTTCATACTATTCTGGTTGTGTGATATTTTTCCTTCAAATAAATAATCTTTCAAACTCTTCATATTAGTATTCTTTTTATTTGATAATAAAAAAGAGACTACTAAAAGTCTCTTTCTATGCCATAAGGGTCTGGTTCATAGTCTTCATCACCAACAAAAGGCTTATATGATTGCTTGCTTGGTATTACTCCTCGAACTCCGCCCGTTGGATCAAAAACATCGCCATTATATCTTGGTATAAGGTGTATATGTAGGTGAGGTACAGTTTGTCCTGCAGCTTTACCCTCATTTATACCAATATTAAAACCGTCTGGTAAATATGTTTCGATTAGCAGAATCTTTGTTTGATGCAGAACTGTGTACACATCTTTCAATTCAACATCAGTTAAATCATCGATGGCGCCGACGTGTCGTTTTGGTATAATTAAGCAGTGGCCTTCTGATACTGGAAATTGGTCTAAAATAGATACACAATGCTCACCCACTAATAATATCTTAAAAGAATGGGAGCTATTAGACTCCCATATCTTACAAAATGGACAATGCTTCATATTATACCATCAAACTCCGCCATTCTCCCAACGTTACGTGGTGATTAAAGATTGAACCCTTCTTACCCTTTGTGATCACAGCTACTGCATTATGATTATGGAGTGATTCCTGATGCGAACAAATGATCTTGTAATCATCTACACCATACATCTCATTGAATCGATCTGCGAGGAATCGAATTGCATCCTCAACAAACTTTGGCTGTGCTCCATTCAATTCTGCAAATGCCTGCTCGTCCTCTCGCTTACAAAATACCAATGTCTCTGTTGTAAGAGCAATACGGCAATTCTCAATCACATCCTCAATCCAAACCAAATCATTTAGATCCAATCCGATGCGAGCAACAGATCGCTGAGAATGAGGAATACCAAATACTGAACGATTAAGAGCTGCGTGGTTAGAAAGTTCTGTGCTACAAGGACAAGCGGAACTGTAAATAAAATCTACCCACATTACCTTCTTAAACTCACCGGATACATCCAAGTTGCAATCAAAAGTGACATTGTAATACTGCCAACCACCATTCTTCTGATTACCATCATCAAGAGATCGGAGAGACTCCTGCCACATACGATACTTAAAATTCATAAGGATATGTGCATCAAAGGTCTTCAAATCCTTCTGGTAGTTTCTGAGCACCTCCTCAATCTTGTTAATATCAAATACATCATCCTTCGACTTATACAAAGTGCGGAGAATGCGCGACATATTGATTCCTCGATTTGAAGCATCAAGAGATACGGTACCAGTCACCTCTGCCATAACCTCCTGGATATCTCCACTTAACTCTTTGATTTTCAGTGGGAGATGCATACCCTGAATACCTACAAAATCGATTGGGATACCGATAAAATCTGCATTCTGGAGATCAGGCATCGAATCCAAATACTCTTGTGATGGTACAAAATCTCTATCATATGAATGTACCAAATCTTTTACTTTTACTTCATTATTCATAATTCACCTATAACTAATTTATAATCATGTGGCAAATCGTAATTGCCGTCTTTACTATTCCATTTACCATACTCATCAAAATCGTCCTTATAAGGACAATCGTCCAAAGGACCGTTAAAAACCAAATTACCGTTTTGGTCATATACCTGTACTAGGTCATCTTCGCAGAATAACGTACTTTCTCCTCTTGGAACTTGTTTATTTGTTGACATAGTTAAAATGTTAAAAGTTATATATAAATATATAAAAAAAGACCCACAACTTAATGTGAGTCTTAATTATTCTTAGTATTCTATTGAACTTCCTTCTGCGTGTGCAAAAATATTGTCTTGCTCGTTATCCAGGAAATTATCAAATTCTCTTGCGAATTCTTTTGGCACCATGATGCTTACTGTTTCCTGAAATCCTAAGAATTGCACTCTATATTCAATTTCTCTCGCCTCGTTTACATTTGATCGAAGCATATCCTTCAAATTCTCCATATTATATGTTTATTTATCGTTCTAATACATTTTGTTCAAATTGAGATAAACCTATCTTATCTGCATACTTGATAAACTCTTTTTTAGACATGTGGTCGAATGCATGTGTATAAATCCACAAATACTTATATCTACCATACTTATCTAAATTCAATCTCTCAAACCCTAATTTATCTCCTGTTTTTTCAAGAGCCTTCATCATATTCCAATACAACTTGTCTATGTCGAGCTTTTTAGGATTCTTAGGGCCCAACTCATACATATCTATCAACAAATCGAGTGGAGTGAAGATGATGCGCTCTTTATAAAAATCAGTATCTTTATCTATCTCAACTTTTTTCTGCTTCTCTGCCCACTTCTCTAACCACTCACAATACTGATTAACTATCTTATCTTCAAGATCTGATGTATATGTGTGATTAGGAATTTCTGATCCTGACAACTTATTTTCAAAACCAGGCTCGTGCGCTTTATATGGAGCAATTTCCATTTTAGCATTTGTTTCTTCGCACCATTTCTTCACACCTGATTTATCTTCGTCTTTAATGAGTTTTTCAATCTCCTTGAAACGATCAAGGTCTTCACCATCCAAACACTTTTTAAGAGTCCTCATAAATGCATCATGTGTTTCAGGCATTAACATTAAACGCTGAGTCACCAATCCTTCTGATTTGGCCAATCCTGGGTGTCCCTTCTTGATAGCTTCTCTCAAAGATTTATTGACAACGAAATGCATTTTATCCTTAACCTCAGGGATAACAGCCATCCATCTCATAAATTCCTCAGGTGCTGGATTCTGGAAGAATACAATAACATGCTCATAACCCATCGCCTTGATATATTGATATCCACGATTGCAGCTAATGAGATTATACTTAAATGCTACTGATTCTGATTCATCCGAGTGTGCCCATTCATCCTCTCTTACAGGATATAACATTGAATACTCTTCTGGTACAATACCATAAGCACCACAAGCAAAATCACAAAAAGAACGAAATCTTGTAAAATACCACTTCTTCGAATTATCCTGACAATATGGTTTTGAATTAGAACACTCCAATACCACAAGTACCTTATTCTTTTTGTGTGGGTTTTTACAGATGTAATCAAAGAATGTCCATTTGTGAGGAGACATTAGAGAATTTTCGATTTCTCCAATTTGCTCAAGCATATTCCAGTCCGATCTTTTGATAATCTCGTGATGATTTTTTACCAAACGACCATTAGATTCACGAAACCATTTAACCAATTTATCAGTGTTTCCTGGTATACCTGGATATTTATTCTTCAACTTTTCTTTTGCATCTGCTGAAATATGGTTCCATTTATGTTGAGCTAAACGTTTATATATAGCTTTATCTGAAGATCCTACATGGACATCTTCAAGCAAAAATTGTAGACTTTCAACAATATGTTTCATTTCATAGTTTATTGTATTTATAATAATCCTTACAATTCCCTAAAGATAGAAACATTTAGTTTGATAAGATCTTTCATTTTAGGATTTAACTCCTTGTCCAAAAATTCATCAATAATGATGTTTGGTTTTGACTTCTCGTGTCCCATCATCACACCTTCCATAGCACATTTAACAGGATAACCTGTATCCATAGTATCTATAAAACCTCCGTAGAACTTTTTTTCAAATGGACAATGAGAACCTAAAAGGTGTACGTGATCGAACTCCATAAGATCCCAAACGTGTCTTGTCACAAATTCCATTCTACCCAAAGCATATTTGTGGTCGAGTGTAATTTCTTTATAATGTTGTTTGATTATATCGATTTGATCTTCAGTGCAGCTTGGATACATTTCATCTACGAAAAATGAATTGTGGAAAGGAATGGCTATATTGGAAATATCCAAATCTCTATATATATCCATACACTTAATCAACTCCTCTTCGGAATTGCCCTGGACAACTGCTAATGGTTCACATCCTGTAGCCGTCTCGATTTTTGTGTTATATTTTTTGAAAAATTCCGTTACTCCATCAATAGTCTTCTGAGAATCCATTAGTACATCTGGCAGAATATACATATCAGGTTTCAACTCCATAATTGCCTTAAAATACTCCTCCAAATCCAATTGTTCTCCTTTGACATAGAATTCATAAGCAGAATTATCAAATATCATAAGACGATCCGGATATAATCTACGCTGTGCTAAATAGTAGTTCCTGTATCTCTTATTTGTTTTATAAAGATGAAACAATACAAAATCGTATTCGTTCAACTCATTATTGAACGATAACATACAAAGTGGTAATTCAGAATTGATTTTCATAAGTAAATGTTTGATATAATATATATAAAAATAGGAGTCAATTAAGACTCCTAATACTATACTCCTCTCTTATCTCCCCAAATTCTAATATGTAATCGATCACAGAACTGCCAACCTTCTCGAATACATACATCTGCACACTCCTGAGAGATCTTACTAAGCTGGTCGTTTGTGGTTCCCTCTGGCATCAACATTACGTTCTCTTCATTGACGTAAGGTAATTTAGACAAAATCTCTTTAATCTCCTTAACTGAATCCTCACCAGAATATACAAACTTCAACTGATAAGAAGGTTTAATACAACCCTCCATATCCGGACCCCACTGACTATTAGCCTTATTCGCCTCAAATGTAGCACTTATATAAGATGACAAACTATCAATGTTAATTCGAATCTTATTATGAACATCTCGCTGTGCCTCTGTGAGGAACTTACACTGGTGATCTACTGATGTGGATAGCTTAGGAGATATTGACCAAAGATCAATCCAATTAGTACAATCCTCATCATCCTCCCATGGATCAATCGCAGGTAGAGTGCCATTGGTTTCGATTGTAATGATAAAACCATTTTCAGCATGCTGAATAGCTGATAAAAACTCCTTAATCTGTGCCTTATAAAGCATTGGTTCACCACCAGTAATAACTACGTGTTGTACTTTAGGATTTTTCTCAAACAATTCCCCAAAAGCCATAGCTGCTTCCTGCACAGTATTCCACTTGGGTTTCTCAAGCTCGAATGAGCTGTAAGGTGTATCACATCGAGAATTACCAAATACACATCGCAAATTACAACCTGCTACACGTACAAATATTGAGGGCTTACCTGTAAATCTTCCCTCGCCTTGGATGCTACAAAACATCTCTAATACAGGAAACTTCTTATTCTCCATGACTAATCAAGATAAATTTGCTGTTTAATTGCTGGGTTCCAAACTTCCTCACCATCTATGAAGATGCTTAGGAGATCCTCACACCAATCCTCTATCACACCCTCTGAATATTGAATTTGATTCCACCAATTGTGATCCCAAAGAACATCCAAATCCCTCTCTGATGCCTCAGCCCAACCAGTAGTTGTCTCGTGATAACGCACACCAGTTACATTTATCTTAGACTCACCGTTATTTGTTCGTGTGTTCATCATAATCCTCTTAATACCATACAAAAGGTACATTGACAAACACTCTGCTGATGGGTTAAATGGAAGTTCAATCCATCTGTGACAACTCTTTTTAATGAAATCCTTAAACTCAGGATCATCCTTCGAACAAAGTATATAACAATGATCCATCGAATCTACAAAACTCTTAACTGAGTTCTTCATCAGACCAAAATCATATACCATTCCTGCATTGTCCAAATAGGTACTCTCAAGGAAAACCTCGATTACTGCAGAATGACCGTGAATTGAATGAGAACATCTATGCGATGTACAATTGCGAACTATATGCGCACTTTCAACTCTAAACTCTTTTCTAATCTTCATATTCGTTATAATTTATATACTAATATATATAAAAAATGCAACTTTTTAATCCTTCCATTTAAGTTGATAAAAACCAGCAAGGATTTGATCTTGCATCGCTTTCAGCCTTTTCATAGCCTCCAATTCAACTTGCATCAACGTGTTCCTGTGTTCCAATTCATCTAATTTAGATGTTAATTTTGCATTGTTTTCTATCAAACTTCGATACGATATGCTATCGTCGAAATCCCTAAGCGAATACCCCATATGGTCCTCCCATACTTCACGTGCCTGTTTATCTGCCCGTTCATATATTTCTCCAATCAACCCAATAGCTATTGATTGATTATTTCCTTCCTGTGATGTATCTAAAAGACTCATTAGTACTCTTGAAAATTTTCGGGTGATTTTATTAACATGATTTGATCAGACAAAACAGGATCTTTAACATATAGGTCGTATTTTTTGATAAATCTTTTGGTCTGCTCTAACTCAATAGTTGTTGTTATCAACCGTCGTTCAAGCTCCCGGACATCATCCACTAACTGTGAAAATAATGGAAAATATTCGGCCATAAACTTATCGGCCATTTCTCGCTTAGCATCTTCCAATGCCTCGCGGAACACTCGTTTAGATATGGTTATTTGAATATTTTCATCAATCTTCTCCTCCGAATCCAGTATGCTCATACATTTTTGATATATTTATTTGTACATAATTGTCATCAGCCAATGGAACAGATACAGGCTCTTCCAACCCATGTGGTATAATAGAACAATATGCATCAATAACAGCCATATTAGGCTCCTTTCCATAAGCATCCTTACAAGCTATAGTTAGGAATTGTTTGAGTGTTTTTATTTCAACCGATAAACGATTAGTTTGATCTTGGAGCGTTCTTATGCGAGATTGCTGTTCCATCATTTTCTTACCCTGATTACCTAATCTGGATCTCGCATCATTGAGCATTTTCGTTATGTCAAACAACCGCATTTGTAATTCACTATGAAGACGGAGATCACATCTTGTACCATCCTCAAAAATAGTAGAAGGGGTCCAATGATATTTACTGAAGCATTCACGAAGAAATTGGTCTGCTTCTTCAAATTTTTGAAGAGCGATGTTGTAATCAACTCGCTCGTTCATATCCTGATCAAGTATACTCATTATCCAACCAAATTTGCAAGCATTTCACAAAGCTCATTATCCTTTCGAATCCAGGTTGTAATCTTCTTAACCTTTTGAGACACAAGACCTTCTGAGATGTTATATTCCTTGGCAATATCCTTACCCTTCATCGTATCATATCCACTTAGACCGAAGACCTTGTAAAAAATCTTACAATCGCGCTCTGTAAATGTGCTCTCGAGTCTCTGGTACACATATTCGAATACGTCACCGTCATCGAACTTTGCTTTTGTAACCATTCCCAATCTGATCTCCTGAGGCTTACGATTATCGTCATCCTGGCGAATATTCATATCGATTGAAATAGTATTGAATAATGATTCACCTCGCTCCGAAACCTTCTTCTGGGCATAGTTCGAAAGCTTTACAGTTCGAAGCTCGTTGTCCAAAGATGTTAAGATATTGTTGCGAATAGCGAATGCTGCGAACTGTGTAAAGTTCATATTTGATCGCTGATCGTCAAATGTATCAAGAGCGATAGCCAATCCCTCATATGCCATAGACTTCAACTGATCCCAAGTAGTCAAACCACGTCCGAAAAACTGATTAACCAACTTGTTCACCAAAGGCTCATAGTGTGATGGGATAGACTCACGAATACTATGCATATCGTAAACCTTCATACCAGGCAACTCCTTAAATGTATCGAGTTCAACGCTGATGCAAAGACCGGTATTAGTTAGAACATCGCCAGTATCGGTTAGATGAAAATTTCTCCTATCCTCGGTCATTCCCTTATTGATCTCGTGATATATATTTGACATAGGGATGCGATACAATAGATTGCAATTTTCGTAGTTAACTACTACTAAATCGTCTGCGCAATATAAATCGGCATGTGAATCAGATACATACTCCACAGGAATGTAATATCTACCATCGCGACCTTGTACAAGCTTCTTAGTGGAAAACAAACACTTGCGATCGTCCCAAGTGAATGGGATAGCCTTATTCTGGCTTCCGTCCAAGCGCTGAATCTTCTCACCACTCATCAAAAGGATTTTAATTGCATTATCTAAAATGTTTTTGTGAATCTGAATTTTTTCTACCTTGTTCATAAATTTCACGTTTTAATCTTACAATTATATATAACAAAAGACTTGAAATATTTAGTGTTTCAAGGTATAAAATTAAAGAATATTTTTGGAATTTCCTAATAATTCTTCTTTTTTCCGTATACTGCTATATTAAATCGGTCAAAATCAGATTGGGCAAATGTATCCAATACAAATTGTGTACAGATTTTCAACATTCTAAAAGATTCATCAGATCCCTCAAATTCATATTTTAGTACGTACTCTGTTTTTGAATCATCAACCTTGCGTGTATCCGTGCCCATACTTTTAAGACACAACTCCTCGAAGTAGTCTTTTACCTTTTGAACTTGAATAGGTGTTTCGTTTGACTGCTCCACCCAAGCTAAACATAAGGTGTATGAATGTTTAGATGATACTGGTGGTTCTTTTTGGATAATTGGGGATGGAGTAATGGGTGTGGATTTCTTTTCCGTTTTAGGTTCTGGGGTGAAGTCATCCCAATACTCTAATTGTAGGTAATCTGCTCTGTTTTCAACCTTGACCCCCAATTCCTTTAACTGATTGAGAATCTGATGATATTCAACAACTAATTCCTTTGCATTTTTTCCTTTATCTACCCACTCTTTAATCCTTAATTGTAGGTTGGTTCTTTTACGTTTAAGTGTTACAATATCTTCCATTACTACATTAGTTATGTTATTATAAATATATTAAATATATTGAAAAAATATGCTTTCTCTATCCCCAAGATATGATTTGTTTAGATTTTCTTTTCCTAAGGATTTTCTCCCAAAAGAAATAGAAGAAAAATACTACAAGATACTTAACGCCAATTCTGGAGTAATTACTACCCCAATAGATTATCTAAATGAGTCTATTCAAGGTGTGAATTTTCCAGGCATGACCGATATACTTATACAACAACAGCAGCATGGGGTTAATAGTGGAGAAAGACGTTTTGGAAAAATAAATGTGGAACCTAAACACGATATTAACTACCAATCAACATCTAACCCATTAGATAAAATTTCTCCGGAGTTTAAGGTTACTATGAGGGTTAATCAAGGTTTATATAATTACTTTATGATGTATGAAATAATTTTGCATCAAATGAGTAAAACAAAAGAATATAACGACTCAACAGTGCTGACTTTAGAAATTATGGATGCTACTGGCGTTGTTACTTCAAAAGTACATTTCAAACAGGTATTGATGGATGGTATAGATGGGTTGGATTTCAGTTATAATAAAGTAGAGCGCGAATCAGGTACATTTGATATAACATTTAAGTTTAATAATATAGATTTTGAATTTATAACTATATAGTAATGAAGACATTATACGAATCTCTTTTAGATGATGAAGATATATTGGTGAAGAATAGCGATGATGCTCTCAAGGTAGAAGAATTTAAGCAGTGGCTTAAATTCAAATCTGAGGATATTATGTGGGCTCATACTATTGATAAAATATCGCTTCAAAATGGTAGAATATTTTGGCAAGACGGTACTATTCTTCTATCTGATAAAAATAAAAGCATACCGGACGATATATATTTTGAAAAACTTGATGATTTGTATTTGGTAGATGATAGTGTAGTAAATAAACATGTTCACCAATTCAATAAGTGTAAATTGAGAACGTTAAATGTTTATACTGACATTAAAAATTTAGAATTTACACTGTCTGTAGCATATTTCTTTCCAGAAACCGAGAAAATCAAAAACATCAAATTTCATCTCACTCCTCCATTAGGATTTGGAATACAATGCAATAAAATTGAGTTGCCAAAATTAGAATTTATCAAAGAACTGAGTTTCGATAATGGAACAAATGTTATAGTGGCTGGGGATGATGAGTCATTTGGTAAAGATGTAGTCGACTATGTCAAAAAAGGAATCGCGAAAAGACGTAGGGAGAACCCATTTCAAACTCTTTACCAACTCGAAGAGTATATAATGATATTGGTATATGAAATCCTCCCAATGGACTATATAGAAAAAAATTGGCAAGGTGTAAAACGTATTGTGTTTGCTGACCGAGATGGTAAGTTGAAAAATGGTAGATTGATGAATGTAATAGATGCATCCCATTTGAAACCTGGAGATTTTATGATAGAGAAGAGAAGCGGCGAGTGGGTTCCTGTTCAAAGATTGTTTAATAAACCTTAATAGATGAAAAAGATAATAGATTGGTTAATATTCAGTGGTTTGTTTTTATGGCAGCTTCCACAGAATCTTGTTGCATTATGCATGATGCCTTTTATGGGCAAATTAAAATTAGTTTCTTACAAAAACTGGAATTATTGTTTTGAAGGAGAAAAGATGGCTGGTGGTATTTCTCTCGGGTCATTCTGTTATGTAAGTCCAGGATCTAAAGATACAACTGTTGCCCACGAACAAGATGGACACGTAAAACAGTCTCATTTATTGGGTCCTTTATATCTCCTTGTAATTGGATTACCATCAATAACTTGGTGTTCTATATATAGACGATTGGGATTTGATAACTATTATATATTTTATACAGAAAAGTGGGCCAATGCATTAGCAGGTTTAGAGACCTGGGGTCGTTGGCACTCATTACGATTTAAGAAAAAGTAATTATGAAAACATTATACGAATCTTTGTTGGACGATGAAGAAACTTTGATGAAAAATACTGAATTGATAGATTTATATACTCTCATCAAAGATAAAATCAAAGGAATGACATATACTTATACCTCATTAGGATATACTCATGGTTTCGATGTTAAGAAATGCCTCAAATTAGCATCGAAAAATGAAGTATTGAAAACTACTGCAGGTAAAACATTAGATCCTGGAGGCTCATTGGGTAAAATTATGTCTATATTTTTGAAACAAATAATAGTCAAATCACAATTCATTACACATAAAAATGACGATTCATATTTGAAATCTTCGGCCGAACAAACTTTTAATTATTCGTCAATAAATGATTTAGCTAATCATAATGATGCAGAAATAAATTTTACACAAGGTGGTAATGCAATACCACACGTTTTCGTTGAAATGAAAAACGGTTCATTATACATTTATTATGATTGGCATACTAAACCGAGAGTGGAAAAACATGCTGGATCAGGTCAACGTGGATATGGTAGATTGATAATTAGATTTTAACAAAAAAAAAGGAACCTTTCGGTTCCTTTTCTTTTTTGCCCCTCACGACTTATGCAAATTCCAAATTGGGTTTCAAGTTACACTTGCGCAAGATGCCGTTCTCAATCTGATAAGGATCTACGTGCTGCATCTGCTTTGCAAAATTGTCATAGTAAGTCTCCTCATCAAAACCAGTGATCTTAACATTGATGTTTGAATGTGGCTTGTAATTTACCAACTCCTCTGGCTTAGTAGCTACCATACCAGTGATAGACAACTCAGGAACCTCAATAAATACACCACACTTCTTAGATGTGTTGATCACACCGGTAACCTTTCCTACATAGGTGTTGCTTGATACTCGCTTCCAAAGCTCTGACTCCTCACACCAAGAATTGAACAAGTAGATCATATTGATCTCACCCGCAAACTTAATAACCTCCTTAGCTGAACAAATCAAAGTCATTTCGTCCTTAGTACCTGGCTTTGCCATATAGTTAACTACAAACGCCTGTACTGTCTTGCCTACAAACTGATTGAAATCATCAGTGATGTTCAAAACAATCTGTGAACCTGGGATGAAAGCATCTACTGTATAATCCTCACCAACAAACTCAGATGCTGTAGGAATTACTGCTTTGCCCATAAAACCACCTCGGGTCAACTGTAGGTTTTTAACTAAGATTGGCTTAGGTCCCTCACCCGTCTCCTCATTGGGCATTACCTTTTGGATATCTGGGTCTTTGAGGATAGGATCCATCCAGCGATTAACCATTGGGGAAATTGGATCGATTGTGACCTTATCTCGCTCTACCTTTGTTACTACTGCATCGATAGTGTCCATTGGTAGGAAGTGCTTGAACTTGTCGAATTTGTATAGGTTGATACTTGATACAACATTGTTCTTAATGTTTGCTGTATCGAATGTAACCTTATTCTTATCGATTGCAATGATACGAGTTGAAATCATATCACCTACACGCAACTCATTAGGAACAAGATTCACAATCTCAGGCATAGGACCAATCTTCATCTTATACGCATCCTCGAATGCCTCTACAACTGACAAGTCTTTGTACTTTTTGGAGTACATTTTGATTCGCTTGCTGTCTGAATTATACTCAGGCCACTCAAACGTCTCGAGAATAGATTGCTTATCTACTCTGGGTTGATTTTTTTTACTCATTGAAATTAAAAATTAAACGTTAGACATTATAGCTATATAAGCTGTTATAATATATCTTAAAATCTCGGAAAATTTACACTATTCCTCTTCATCTTGATAAATCTTTATTGAATATCTTGTTACCTTTTTACCGTCAATCATCAATTGTTCTATTTTAAGAGAATTATCTTTCCATAAATTGATAGCAAATTGTAACAAATCTTTTTCATTCATGGACTCACTCTCAAAATCCTGCCAAAACTTGAATACACTCATACCTATCGATTTTTTGCATAATATTCTTTAAGTACACGCTTTGTATAATCCGCTGCAAGGTTTTCCATATACCACTTAATATATGATGGGTCCTTCTTAGCAACTTCCATAAATTCTGAATCACGATACTTACCAACCGCAAAAACTATTCGCAAAGGATCTCCGGGAGCTGCTGCATTTCTAATGGTGCCGTCTGGAGTTAACAAATTGTTTTCCTCGAATTGATCGAGGTCCTCATAAGTCAATCCCATAGTTTTCATCTGCTCTAAAAAGACTACAGCAGTAGCCTTAACATCATTGAAAGCATCGTGAGCACCATCTAAATCCTTTCCAGTATATTTCTTATATACCGAGCTCAAATCTCGAGGGTTAAATCGACACTCCATAGCAAAAGCATCGTAGAATTTCTTACCTGCGATTGGCAACTCTAAACCCCATCTCTTACACTCCTCATTCAAAAACTTGATGTCAAAAGAATTGCCATTGTATGTAAGTAAGTCCGCATCCTTAATCATTTCAAAAAATTCCTTAGCTACCTCTTTGAAATAGACACCGTTAGCCAAAATAAATTCTTTAGAAAGACCGTGAACTTCTTGAGCTTTTGGAGAGATTGTAAAATCGTGGGCTGGTTTAACATACCATTTCTTGCCATCCTTAAATGACTGGTCTGACTTTTTGAATTTCAGTGCAGCCAACTGGATGATAAAATCCTCTTTGGAGTTGAGACCGGTTGTCTCAACATCCCAAACGACTATATATTCGTGCATTTTGATAATTATTAGTTAAACATATGTATAAATATATATAGATCAGGTTGATTATTTATATAACAAAAAATAGCATATGATTGGTTTAGCAGAATATTTACGAAATGATGTGTTTGAGGCAAAGATTGATTCAAATGTAAAAAAAGAGATTAAATCTTGGATTAAAACTGGTATCGATTACTACGGGGGTAGAGTTGGCGTTGATAATGAAGGTTATATCACTCCATCGGAAAAGTCGGCGTATTTTGAAATCCGAAAATGCCTTCCAGATTATATCCCTGGGTTTACTACAATTAACAACGCGACCATCAAAATTGGTTGGTCGATTGGTGAGGAAATTGACCGCAATACTTTTGAGAAAGTTGTTTCAGCTATCGATTTTTCGAGAGTTGGTAGAATAAATATAGAGAAAACAACAAAAGATGTAGATTTTACATTCCTCAAAAAATACGCTAAAGAAATTAAAGATGTACAGTTATCAATAGATGGTAGAAATCAATCAGACATTGAGCTCGATTTTGATATCGATTATTTGAATGTTGAGTGGTGTAGCAATTTGAAATTAAAGAAGGTCGAAAGTTTAATATTTATCCCAGCTGGTAACAAAATGTCTTTATCAGCGGATTCTATAGATGATCTTGATTATCGTGTGGCATCACGCTCCAAAGGAGATCACGACTTATCAAAAGTAAAACATGTGGGCAAAATGTGTATTTCTGGAACACTAATGTCTCGTGAACCATTTCACGATTGGGAAAAAGTTGAGTTGCCATCAAAGATAGATGAGTTACGCATACGTTTGGATAAAGTAATGGCTGAAAAGATTGGCTGGAAGTTTGAAAATGAAACCAAATTGATCTCACAAATTAAAAAAATCAAGGTTGGCAAACTTATAGTAAATGATGTAGAGTTTGATCAGTCAATATTGTAATATTTAGGTACAATTATAAGAGAAAAAGAGATACGCAAGTATCTCTTTTTTTTATATATAAATATGTAAGATACTTTAATTATATTACTATATGAGCATACTTGATACAGATACTAGCGAAGAGAGAGCTGATCGAGCTATAATAGATTGGATGATGGGTCCGATGAAAATAGAAGATCCATCAATAATTAGATTTTTGGGTAGTTTCGATACTCTGCCACAACCCACTACAGACATGCTTGGTGGTATCGCTTTGACTAATGAAACCAAAGCTTATATGGCTATTCAAACCAATGGAGGAGAACTGAGGTGGATGTGTTTAGCAGAGCCCCCAACTTATGAACCTTTAACCATAGCTGATTTTGATATAATATATTAACAATGAGCCTTTTAGATGAGGAAAATGAATTGATTGAAAAAATCGATTTAAGAATGGAATTCGAACTTACAATGAGAAAAACTTTGGAGGAAATATTCAATGATTTTTCGAAGTTTAAGGAGTTTTGTGCAATCGAAGATAAAGTAAAAAATACAGATTATGATTCAAGTCATATATAAGAAAGTAGACTTACGATACATTTTTTTAACATCAGATAATCCAGATGAATTGGTTCAACTCGAGGAATTTCTCAACAAAATTCCTCAGTATATGTTTTTACCATCATTCAGAGGCACTCCGAGCCCAACAGTATTTCTCAATAAATTTAGGGCGCAGGATGGTAGAATAATATATTGGTGTCATTCTGGATTATGGAAAGAGATATATGATTGGTGCCAGTCCAAATCGATACCTATATCCGGTATTGATAGTTACTTCAAGTACGCAGACTTTGACCTATCACTCGAGGAGTTTCAAGATTATGTAGAGGCTTGGGGTCTCAATCTTGACCCTTATGATTATCAGGTTAAAGCTGCTTGGTTGATACTTAATTACCGCCAATCACTATCCGAATTAGCGACGCGAGCAGGTAAGACACTTGTGGCTTATATAGTATTTAGATATATGATGGAACACGGTGTCAAAAAGATACTTATGATTGTACCATCTATACATTTGGTTAAACAGGGTGTAGAGGATTTCAAAGAGTACCAAGAATTTTTCCAAACCGAAACTGTGTGGGCAAAAGGAGAGTTTTGTGCATGTGCAAACCTTACTATAGGCACATATCAGTCGTTAGTACAGCGAGCAGATAAAAAGTCAAAGAAATACGACCCTAAGTTCTTTGAAAAATATGACTTAGTTTGTGTTGACGAGGCACATCATCTTGTTGCAAAATCCATCAATACTATTTTGGGTCAAGATTTTATGAAACGAGTTAAATTGAGATTTGGATTTACTGGTACGCTACCTCAGGCACATTCTATTGAATCGTTTGCTTGTCAGGCATTGATGGGTCCAAAAATTCAAAATATAACAACGATGGAGTTGGTCGATAGAGGATTCTTGGCAAAGCCTATTATCACACAAGTCCGCATTCCTTATCAGGAAACTCCCGAACTATTGGATTCATATATTAAGTGTGGAGAATATCTCAACAGTTCTTATATTGAAGAGGATGGAAAGCGATTATTGTTACCAAAAGAAGAGCGAGAGTTTACCATCCAACACCAAAAGAAACTCCCATTTGTTTTGGAGACGTTAAAAAGTGAGTATACTAAGGAACAATATAAAGATTATTTGATTGATCTCTGCGCAGCAAAAGGTTCCAATCTATTAGTATTAGAACAAATGATTATTCACAGAAACCAATACCGAATACAAGTAATGGATGATATAATCAAGTCCAAGACTGGCAATTGTATTGTTTTTGCTCACCATACGGAATATCTCAAATATCTAAAGAGACACTTTCAGGAAAAATTCCCAAATAGACCGGTGTATATCATTACTGGTGAAGAAGTGTTGAAAAAGCGACTTAAGATAATAGAGCAAATGTTAACCGACAAAGATGCTATCCTTTGTGCTTCGTATGGATGTTGCTCTACAGGTATTACATTTAAGAATGTTGATTACGGTATTTTTGCTCAATCATTCAAATCAGAAATTATAGTACTACAATCAATAGGTCGAGGTCTTTTGAAGACAGAAACTAAAAATACCTTCCCTCTATATGATATTATAGATATATTACCGACTAAGCGTTTATATATGCAAGGTTTGTCAAAAATCAAAACATATAAGGAACGCGAATTTGAATATAGTATTATTACAAAATGAGCATCTTAGATGAAAATATAGAGGCTAAAACTGATAAACAAACTATACTCAATGCATTCATCAATATAGAGCAAAGACATGTACCTTTTGCAATGAAAGCTTGGATAGATGTTGTTTTAGAATATTTTGCCAAACCCATTCCAAATGAAGATAAAGCGTCTATTCTTTATCTTCTTGGGTTGTGTAAATTGAATTATAGAATATATTTGAGGGATTTGGGATATGAGTTGCCAATAATCACTTGTGTCGAACCCTGGAAAAATCCCAAAAGAAATTCAGATTACATAGATTCATGGGTTCAATACACGTTATCTAATCCTCACCTTCAAACAAGTGAAATTATTCATTTTTTAATTGGTTTGATCGGTATAGATTCTCTCGCAGAAATCAAAGCAGATTGCATTGACGGTGATAGATGGACGATGGATTGTTATATATGGGATAGCAATATTAAGGGATTTGATATGAGTTATATAAAACCAGTCGAATCTAAATACCATCAATATAAACAGTATATATATCAACTATTAGAGATATATGGAATAAAAAAGGAATCCAAATAGGATTCCTTTATTTATTCTCAATTTAACATATGTATTATCGAATATCTCTTTTCAATTGAACAAATGTACACCGTTAAAGAGATCTCCTGTTAAATCGCATTAAAATCAATCACCAGTATAATGATCTCCCTTAGCAGCCTTTTCTGCGTAATAAGCAGAAATTCCCTTACTTATACTATCCAATCTACTTGCATAGTATTGGAGTTCGGGATCTGTTGATACTAAGTCATACAATTTATTCAATTTAGACTTATCATAAACTGGTACGATATGGATAATGAACTGTGCATAGGTCTCACCTTGCCAACTGCGCAAACTGTGGCCACCCATTTGTTTCTCAACTATTACTTCTGTATTCTTGATACAACTCAATAGCTTCTCTCTATATTCTGCGATTGTCTCACCGGGAAGGTTGTGATAACCATTACCATACTCACTATCTCCATCGTATTTACGCACATCAGAATAAGTTTTTGTTTTAATCTTTGAAGGATCAGTTGCCGCAGCTCTATCAGAACTTTGTCCAACGATTGATGATGTGCCAAGACTTTTTGGATTGTTCAACCATAGAGAATACATTCCGATTCTATCATACTCTGCCTTTATCTTATTGTATATATCCAAAGCAGAATCCCTTGGGAACAAAGAAAATCTCACATCGGTTTCAACCACATATGGGCCACAATTTCTTTTGCGTGGATTTTTTGCATAAAAGTCTGCTACTGCTTCGTTAAGCAACTTCTGCAACTCATCATCCCAATCGCGTATGTGATCCTTAGTCCAATCAATAACACCTTTCCATTTTTTTGACCAATCCATCTTTACAGTGAATCTATCAATTTCGATTGGCTCTGGTCTGCTTTCCATAATTGTCTGGTAAATAGTCTTCATATCTGTCTGTTTTTATATATATAACAAAAACTTCTAAATCTTTAGTGTGTTGAGTAATTTTTATTTATAAATTTTAATGATTGTGCGAATGTTATCAATAGCATCAAGAATTCTTCGTTCTTTGTTTCTTAACGAATTTCTATCCCAGTTATCTCCTCCATTTTTAAGAATATCAGCATAGGTAGTAGTATATTCGGTATATAATTTTAACAAACCATCCTCTCCCATTGTGCTTTTTTTGGTTCTGGAATTATAACCTGTATAATGCTCCTCTCCATATATCATTTGGTTAAGATTTCTGATTTGATATGCCTCATATTTATCAGGGTTACGCTTTGCTTCTTGAGACATTTTTAGCACTTCCATTACAATTTCTTCAACAGCAGAATCTATTTTTTCAAACTCCTTATCCCTTTGAGCCTTCATCTGCGCAGCTAACTTCTTATATCGCTCAACGTTTTCTTTAGCTATCTCCTCATTTTGTTCAGGGGTGTTAAATATCACTCCATCTCGAGAAACTGATCTCTCTGATCTAAGTTTATAGACTACATTTCTCTCAGCAAAATCCCATCTAACAACAATGAGTGAATGAGCATTTATTTTGATTTCATTCATTATATCAGTATAACTCATCATTTCTCCATACTCATGGAATCTATAATAGTTATGTGGTTTATACCCTTGTTTGATAGGAATACACTTTTTATGGTTGTTGATGAAACATAAATAACTTCCATCATAATCTACTAATATGATGAAACCAAATATATCTGACGCTCTAACGATTTCACTTGCTGCTTTAGTTGCTTTTGCATCTATCTTTGAATATTCTTTAACATTTGACGAATCAAGTTGATCTAACTGAACATTAGTGTCTCCCAAATAACTTTTTACTCTTCTACCATTAGCCTTTAATTGCTTAATCAATTCAAGTAAGTGTGGCTCGTTAAGTGCTTCATTTACAATAGATTCGTTCAATTCCTCCTCAAGAGAACAAACGATTCGTTTTGGGAGATGGGTATAAGATTCAATATATTTTTGTGAAAATCTCTTACCGTTCTTCATTATATATATTGTTTCGTATACAAATTGAGGCATTCCCTCCAATGATTTAAGAGATGAATTTGATGTAAATGATAAAGTACCTTTAACTGTCATAGGACCTCCATCAACAGATTCAAGTTTTGGACAATTAGATATTACATAGTCACCATCCACGTCAGTATATGGTTTGAATAGGCCATGGATATTTTTTAGATTAGGACATTTCTCAATTTTGAAATCACCTTGCATAAATGAGATGACGAAATTGCTGGGGAAAGCTTCTCCATTGTAATTTTTAATCAACACCTCTCCCCAAAACTTAAGTGTTCCATCTTTTAATGGAACTACCTTATATTTGCCCGATAGATTTTCTTTCATCCATTCACTCAACATTTGGCCATCAACAGATGATTCCAAATCATCGTCCAGTAAAGATTCTTTCAGTATATCGTTAATATGCTTCATATGTTTGCTTTAATATATATATAATAAAAAATCCCTCTCCTAAGAGAAGGATTTTTCTATAGAAACTATTTTCTATTAAGAAAACAATCGTATCAATGTATCTTTTTGAAGATCACGCAAATCAATTTCTATAGGATTTGCTTTGGTGTTAACCAATCGCTCCTTAAATCCTGCCTTGATAAGAATATCTTTCAAAGGAATGGTTGACAACATCTTACGCTTCATAACCAAACAATTCTGCTCGGCACCGATCTGATTCGAAACAGCCTGATTACCAACTCGAAGATTAGTTATATATGCATCACCATCAAGGATAACACCAATCTGCTGCTGCGAAGACTCGAACTTAACCTTCTCCTTTACTTTGATATTCTCAGGCTTAACCATATAGTTCATACCATATCTGCTTGGCTTCTCCTGGGCAAAGATTACATCGAATGTACCCAAGTCACCTGAATAAAGATTCGCATATAGAATACCATCCTTACACCCCTTCTTACACCACATCAACTCTGTTGCTTCAGGGTCTGGATAAGTTACATCACCAGAATATGTAATATCATTATCATAGTATCCTGCGTTCCATCCAAACCTTCGACCATCAATACCAACAAATGACAAATCAATGTCTCGTATACCGGACTTATTATCCCAGTGTACTCCAAAAATTGCATCCTCGTCTGGTAGTGCAAAATATGAACCGAATGGGATATTGCCAAAGAACATTTTCTCAGATGTTGGACAAGCCAATGTTAGATGTTCTGGGAATCGTATAGTACAAGCCTTAGACTTGAGATTGTTTACAACATAATTCTCAAATACATCATATAGGAATGACCAATACTCATATTTTGGTGACATAAATGGCTTATCATTTTCAGACTTGTCAACCCACACCTTACCATTGCGAATGATGTAGCAATTTGGACCATATGAACCAGTCATTTGAAGCATCTTCTCACGGATGGCCTGCATCAGTCTCAATACCTTAAAGTTAGAGGGACTCTCCTCCTTCATAGCTCTCTCAATTACATCCAAAGGATATACCTTATTTACAACTGACTCCCAAAATCCCTCATACATTGGTGTGTGGAACTTCTTTGCCATGCGACGGATCTTATTAACCGCCTTCTTACCAGCTCTGGTTTCGCGCATAGCAAGGAAAAGAGACTTAAATCGATAGAATATCTTGGCCAACTCAGCGTACTGTCTCAATGACAACCTGTCCCACTTAATCTTGTCTGCATTAAGCTTAATGATTTTAATCTTCTCAGGAGACTTAATAATCATTGCATCACCAGTAACCACAAGCATCATATAACGCAAGATGTCAAATGAGCGAGTTGGGAAAATGTTTTTTGATGCACAAAGCTTCGCCAGAGCCTCCTTATTTGAGATTTTATCCAACCACTCCTCAGTCATTGCACTTGTTGGGATATTCTGTGCAATATATGTAACAACAACACTGGATGTTACGCTATCAAGGGCAATACCTGAACAAATCATATCATAGCATCGCTCTGCAATGACATTTTTTGACTCCAATCGAATCAAAGTATACTCTGTAAAATTAGCTACAGGTTTTTCATTGTCGTTTGGTGTCCAAGGAATATCACATCCATATGCTAGTGCATAATGAGTAATCTGATCAATCAACAGCTCCATTCGAGACTTAGACAATACATCATTCCAGTGCTTATAAAAAGTACTGTTAGTATTGATATCTAATGTGTGCAGAAAATCCCATACGTCTCTTCTACACGCTTCTGGTTCTACAATGTAACCAAGTTGCATCGCCAATGAGTTAACACGTGCAACATCCATCTTTGATGAGGAGCTATCTGTAACTCCAAACATCTTAATAAGTCTTATATCCATATCTCTAAAAAATTTACATAAAAAATCCCGCGAGAAGTAAAAATGACCCATTTTTTCTTGAATAGGAACCTCTTGTGCGGGACTGTAAAGAGCGAGAAGTAAAAGATCCATCAAATTGTTAAAGTAATAGGAACCTCTTATGCTCTTCAAATAAAATATATGTAAATTTTGTGAAAGATTTAGCCTTAGTAAATTATTTTTGATTCTTCTTTAGTTTCCTCTTCGGGCTTGTCCTCGACCACTTCATTTTTATTATCCACACCAGATACATCAACAATCATTGATGTCATACAAAGAGCAACTATAGGAAGTATCGCTCCAGTTATATATGAAATCATAACTTGATTGACTTGTGGGTTAGGATCCTGCAAGTAGAACAAAACTGAATCGGTGAAGTACTTTATCTCTTCGGTTGAATGTATTGCTGCGTATTGATATGAACTATATACATTACCAAGTACTTGAACTAAAGTAAGTACTATCATTAAAATCCACGGCATTGTTTTCTTGGATTTATTAACAAGTAATGAGAATAATACTGCAGCCTGTCCAATTTCAAAAGCAACAGCCAGTATAATCGCCAACCAATTTTCATTTGAAATGGCGAAAAAGTTAATGGCATGGTAGACACTTACAAATCCTACAGCCAAATAAAGAATGCTAAATAGTATAGTTAAAATCTTTTTCATACCTATATAATAAAAAAAGGAGTCTACAAAGACTCCCATATTAAAGATTATGTACTCTTGAATCTATATATTCCTTAGCTAATTCATAATCTATATTTGTCAGCCAATCATCAGCCTTCATGAACATATCGGTATCTTTTTCACACCCTATCCAATTTCGCCCACATATATCTGCTGCAACACCTGAAGCTCCAGATCCTGCAAATGGATCAAACACTGTATCTCCTTTAACAGAAGATAACATTATAAGCTCTGCAAATAGTAGTACTGGTTTCTGAGTTGAATGGATTTGTTTTTCAAACCTACATTTGAAGAATGGAGATGTAAAAGCCAGTACATTACCTACACCAGACCATCTAACTCTCATACCTGTATTCTGGTCAATGAACCACCCTCGAGGTTTACCATCTTTTACATATGGCACTACACACTCTCTCAAATACTCAACAGTATGCCACTCATACTTCTTTGATTTTGTGATATGGAGTATCTCTTCTGCTTGAGATTTGAGTTTTTTAGATGCTCCGCGACCTTTTGCTCGAGCATATGTCATCCAATTCTCCAGGTTATTATACAAACCAACCTTCTCAATACATCTAAAAACCAATGGAATTTGTGTACGAGCACAACACATCCAAAGAGTGCCATCATCAGCCAAAATTCGTTTGACTTCTGTTAGGAAACTAATTAAGAAGTCATGATATATTATCGAACTATCCCAATCAGTATTTGATGTAACTCCTTTGAAATCAATACCATAAGGAGGATCGGTTACTATGAGTTTTACCGATCCGTCCTTCATAGATTTCATAGTTTCAAAACAATCTACGTTGAAAAACTCTCTCATACTTTACTTACCTGTTGATCCAAAACCACCCGCACCACGAGCAGTCTCAGAGAGTTCGTCCACAATTTCAATCACCACATCCTTTGGGAACTTATTCCAAACAATCTGGCCTATACGATCTCCAGCCTTGTATGGAGCCCACTCCAATGCATTATATTTGTAGAACTCATATTCATTATCAAGCATTTTTGAGAAATCGGTGAACAAACGCTTATACCAAGGCATTTGAGCCCACTTCCAAATAGCGTTTTGGAATGCCCTATCCCAAAGGGAAGTACGATTCTTAAATGCGAATATAAGTTCTCCGCGATAATTAACAGTTTCCACTAATCCAATTCCATTACCCATCTGGGCATCAGTTTTAGAGTTAGATGAACGAGGCATCAAGAAACAACCATCTCCCTCCTCAGTTTCACAATACACTCCTGTGTTATACATATAACGGTCATACTCCTCGTCATAATACACATCGATTGCAGTTACGTCCATTCCCAAATCTCCTGGGTGAGCGCACTGTGGAAAACGCTTAGCATACTTCTTATTTCCTTCAGGAGTATCTGGCTCATCCGCTAAACGAGGAACCATCATTTTGACACGTATAGTCTCGGAACCATTGTAGGCTATATCACCCCATTGAGTTGTATCAACGGTTCGAGCACCCTGCTTCATCTCTTTCTCGGTAACTCCATTCAAACATTCACACAAAGAAGTTTTTGGCTGTTCTATAGTAGGCTTCTTCTTTCGTGATCTACTCTTCTTTACTTTCTTCTCCTCCATTTTCAAATCTATTTATTATAGCTTTAGCAATATTGATAATATCTTTTTTAGCTTCTTTCAAATCACCGGTAATCTCAATAGTGAAATCTATACGGTCATCTTTTCCCAAACGCTCCAAACCTGATTGTCCTTTTTTATGTCCGGGCCTTACAACGTTTACAATCAATCCATTTTGCTGTTTAATATATGTTGCTTCCGCTGGTGTTTTAAGGTCCATATATATTTTATACATACCTTTACCGTCATAAAATTTATCCAGCATTTCAGTATTTGCACGTAATGATTTAACCCACACATTTCGACCAAAGAATCTCTGCATTACATCCAAACCAAAGTATAAAATGAACTCACGAAGAGACATATATACATTTTTCATTATTGGTTGAGGATCTGCATTTTTATCCACAGAATCATATAAATCACTTGCAGATATTAGATTTACTTCTCCCAATTGCTCGATAGGTGTGCATGAAAAATCTCTCAGATTAACCACTATTGAATCTTTGTAAGGATCTTCCCTCAAATACTCTTCTGGACATCCCAACAAGAGTTGAACAAATGTTTTAATGGAATCAGAAAAAGAATCCAAATAAACACTTTGAATGCTCGACTCGTTTATGATGTTTGGGTTCATCATTATCTGATTGCACCATCTATCATATACATGTTCAAAGAGTTCGCTATCCAGCAAACCCTCGTTACCACCTTTAATGAAGTTTATGGTGTTTCCCAACAACCATGCTATAGAGCTTTTACCTGCTCCTCTATGTCCTCGTATACCTATATAATTCATACTATTTCCCTATATTCAATTATAGCATAATGAGATTTTCTGATTTCCATAGAATATTTATCTCCATTATCATCCACTCCCTCAAATACTATAAGATTATCGTCGTGAGTTTGATCATATCCCAACTTTTTCTCGTAAGAACGGGTTATGATAGGATAATCGTCATCGGTTTTGATTTGAAACCTCTTCTTATTTGTAATAACTGTAAGTATCATATGTATAAATATATAAAAAAAAGAGCTCCTATTTAGAGCTCTTTATATTGAATAATTTTCTTATATTTGCTTCATTTTTATCTCGTCCCAGATATCCTTCTATAATATCCAACTTCAACCTAATCTGAGTTATTTCCACTTCTGGGTCATGAGATTTGCCAAATAATTTAATGTTAATATCACTACCCAATATAACTCTATCCTTATCTAACCCATCTAATAACATTATATAATTTCCAAGGTATTTCATCGCATCATAAGATATATCGATCCAAAGATTTTGGTATTGTTTCATTAGTTGGCATACCTGAGTATATGCATAAGATTGATTAGTCGAGTTCATACCACAATGACATAATACTACGGAGACTGTCGGATAATCCCTAAGAAGTTTGGAAATCTTTTGCACGTCTTTTTCATTGCAAATTTCCCAGTGTAAATAGACTGGTAAAGAACCATTGTTCATTGAATATCTGCATACTTGTCTTACGAATGCAATTTTCTTATAAGGAACTTTAACTCCATGATACTCATCATAACATTTTAATTCACCAAATCCTTTGATGATAGATGGGTATTTTTCATATATAGTTTTAATATCTTCTATAGTAGTACCTGTTGCAAGTAAGATTGTATTCTCCTTATAATCATTTTCAATAAACCTCTCGTATGATTTTACTACTTGAAGATTTTTCTTATCGTATTCAAGGTCCATAAAACCCACCTTCATGCCCACTTCTCCAAAATCATACTCTGGTAATGTCTTAGTGGAATTAAATAAGTGGATATGTCCGTCCCAAAATGGTTCTCTCTTATATGGATGTAAATATTCTAACAATGTTTTCATATACATATAATAAAAAGAGGATCACCTAAATTTCTTTACAGATTCAAATAAAACATCTGGATCTATATTGTATTTGGCCTGATTGATGTGTATTTGATCTACAACAGTCTGAAATATTTGTGATATACGTGCTATTGATAATCCTTCTTGGTCAGCAATCTCTTTAGGAAGCATAGGTCTTGGTAACCCAATACCAAATTTTTTTAAGAATATAGAACGATCCCTTGGTTTCACACCATCTAACAATCTATTCAATCCGTCTTTATAAGTATCATATGCTTCGGAAACATCTAAATCTGAATATGAGTCGTCTTCCATCTTCAATAAATCTCCAAAAACAGTATCAGTGTCGTTAGAGACTGGTGCGTCAATATCAAGTGTTATCTCCTTTTTATACGCACCAAATTTTTCCCTATCTCTATATATCTCTGACTTAGGTTTCTTGACTATACGTGAGTTATTATCGATTTCTATAAGGATATATGCGCGTATCCACATAGTGGCTATAGAATTAAACTTGGCGTTTGATATGTTTGAGTTAATCCATTTGATAAGATGCTTTTTGTTATATAGCTCACCCTCAACAAAATGCTCTGTAAATTTCTTCTGGATATCTCCATATTGCATATATTCTTTTACAGCTTCGCACAATTCTCTGTATGTGAATTCTTCTGGGAGAGGTTCTATAGCTTCCATAACATTATCTTTTAGCTTAGAACGTTCAGGATCAAACTTATCCCATGCAATCACTAATCCGTAATTACCTGCACTAATAAGTTCATTCAATGTAAGACCCAACCCCTGGTACTTTTTAGCAATAGAAATTACCGCCTTGAGATTCATTTCAATCAACTTGTCGCGATTCTCAGGGCAGTATTCTATATTATAATTGTTATTGTGTCTATTGTAGATGTCGTTTATCTCTCTAAAATACTGTTGGGTGGAATTATAAGAATTCGATTCTACTGCTGCTTCTGCCAACAGTACTTCAAAACTATCCGCAATGTTGCAATTTTGTCGAATAGATATTTGGAGAGCATCTCGAAAGGCCTTATTAAATTCAGCTGTTTTGTCTATTTTTGCCAATTTAATATACGAAGATATAATATCGTCGTAACACATATCTATAGGCAAAGCACATTCTGTTGTTTCGTACTCCCCGATTAACTCTGGGTTGTTGTTAATAAATGTTTCAATTTTATTCTCATAAGCTGACATATGTTAAGTGATGTATTTCTCATACACTTAATATAGTCAATCTTTTAATTTTCTTTACAAGCATCCTCCAACATACCCAAAAAATCATCAATCATAAATATCTTTTTATTAGGATCGTCATAACGATTCTCTCGTTCTTTCCACAACAACTCAACTCTCTCCATCGAAATAGTGCCGTCTTTTGTTGGTCTCGATACATTAACCAAACACTTAAATATTGCTGTGAACTTTTCAATCAAAGAATCAATAGTTACAATAGCTCGATCAATGAGAATCTCTCGTGTTGACGCTTTTTGTGCATATCTAATAGCGAAGTTTCTTATGAAATTATCCAACTCCTTTTTCTTGGCAGTTTTATAATCGGAAAACTCATAAGACTCATTCATAAATTCTCTAATTGGTAGATCAAGACGATCATTCTTGTCATTGTACAATATGTTGACCAAAGTTCGAATTCGTTTGATTGCTGCAAAATTGAAAGCACCACCACTGTGTCTACAGAAGTCAAAAATTTCACATATCTGTTCCACTTTATACTGCTTTGATAATGAAACAAATATAGGAATTACCTTCTCAAATACTTCAATATTCTTTACAATCATTCTGTGGTTGGTCAAATCATCCTTCCACTCTTCTCCCTTTCGAATATCGTACTTACCTGCCAATACTTCTTTATATAGATTTAATCGATCTTCAGTAATGATTTCCATCAACTCCTCTATATGCTTTGTATTCATCGCAACCCGATCATCATATGCTTGGCGTGTAATTGACTTAACATCTCTAAATATCTCTGTTTCTCCAATCTGGTAAGCTCCCAGATCCTGAGCATTGATCAAATATCCATAAGCCTGCATTCCCTTCATAAGTACAGGCAACTGCTGAACATAATCTCTATATTTACGCTCAAATACTGTTACCTTATATGCTGTATTATTCAAGTAATATCTATTTTCTACATCATTATGCTCAATAAACTTGTTATCGTGCAAAATAGATGCAACCAATGAATTATACTTATACTCGATTGGATTACGCTTAATCATATCGTTACAGATTTGAAGAATTGAGTGAATATTTTTCACCTCTTCGTCATCCAACTTGAAATTCATTGCTTTGTATTTATGTAGAGATCTTGAATTGCCATCAGCATCATTTTTCGCTATATAAAGCTTAATGAACAAATCGTTTGAACGTAATCGATTTGCAAACTGCTCAACTTCCTGTGGCATCATCAAATCTGCGAAATAAACTGAGAAGTTATACCTATCCAAAATATCTACTCCCACAGATAAGTATGTTGTACAAAGAAGGATTTGTGTATCTTTAATAGTTTTATCAAAGTTTACATCATCCATAAACTTTTCTCCAATATTTGACTTTTTATAATACTGGAGATTGATAGGATTAAAGTCTTGGTGTTCAGTTTGCATAAAATATGTCACACCTGCCTTAATCATCTCTGAATATAATGTTCCTGAATTGGTTGGAAATAGTATTCGCTTACCCTGCTTAATATCTTTAGCCATATCTTTGCACATCTGAAACATAACGTGCTGAGATGAATCGATTAGATATACACTAAACTCCTTTTTACGGACATCTTCTTTAATGACTTTAAGGTGTTTGATATCTGGGAAAAACACTAATTCACCCGAAGGAGTTCCTGACATCAATACGATGGGAACCTCTGAATTACTTATCATATCAATAACCTTAGCCATTACAGGTCTATACTCAGACTGGAATAACAAATGAGACTCGTCAATGAATATATAATCGAATCCTGCGGTTTTGATATCCATAAGATTCAAATGAGAGAATTTATCAACTGTCAAACTTAAACCAGCAGATACATCCAGACGAGGCTTACGATTACCATACGAGAAATACCAATCCTTATCGTTCTCAACCTTTGCTTTGATGGTTGATGTAAATGGCATTACCATTATAATCTTCTTTCCATCTCTAACTAACTGCTTAACCATCTCTGTTTTACCAACGCCGGCACCTGCTTCCAAAAGAGTTACTCGACCCAAATCATCTAACAACTGCCAACGAATATTACCTAAATACTGGTCTTTGGTCAAATGATAAGTCTTCATATCGTTTGACTCTTTAATAAGAGTTGGATTGTCAATGTTGTCCATCGAATGGAAAATCTCCTTCTCGTCAAACGATTCGTCCTGAATATTGAGTTTGATCTTAAATCCGTGTACAGAATTAAGACGACCTACAGCCCAAGGATCTACTGGCTTGGCGTGTCGTGCTGCAGTAATACAGTCAGCCTGAAGCTCCTTATCCTTAATAGTGTTGGCACATATCATTCGAAGGTAAGTATAACCTTGGTCCTTACCATACAAATTAACCAATGTATTTGCCAAACGCCATCTCTCGAAGTGCTTGTAATGCACTTTGTTATGCGTATCTACCTCAAGCTCTGGTTTATCTAACACCTCAACATTAAGTTGCGACTCTTCCTCTTCGAACCACTCCCATCTCTTAAATATCATCTTAAGATCTGGGTGTGTAATCCAGTCGATATCTGGGTGTCCGATGTCTTCAATGTTATCGAAGTTGATATAGATGAAATCCTCGAAGAACTTAGTATTGATAAGAGGGTGTGGATCGTAACCGATAAAAGCACCCTGCTGAGGCTTAAACATCATCAAGTCCATCCATTTCAAGAGTTCATCTTTAGTAAATCCTATCTCTTCTGCAGCACTTAAACATGCAAGATAAACAAATGAAAACTTATGGCGGAAGTTAGTTAAATACAACAACTTCTTCTTTTTCGTATCATCGTCATCACTCTCTGCAACAGCAATCTTTGTATAAACGTGCAATCCTGCTCCAGATGCTGACTTAGTTACTCCAACAAACCAATTACACTTGTATAGTTTATCAAAGATATGTTCTTTAAGTTCCTCAGCAATTTTTTCATTTTTAATATCCATATCGATCACCTGAAATCCATTCCAAAGATCCCAAGCCTTATTTCCGATTGGACGCTCACCATTAGAAGTACTATATACTACTTTACGTCTTGTTTTTGGTAGTTTCTGATTTGCTGGATCGATTACTGTATTTACAAGATCTGCCAGTGTTTTAACTTCACCAGTAGTTGCTGTAATAGCGGACATAATAGATATTTCACACTCTTCCAAACGCTTATAAAACTGTTTCCTACCAATAGGATCCAACTCCATCATATCGTTTGTTTCGAATTCCTCCTGGGCCCAATGCTGTTTCCACGAATACTTTGTTGGGGTATTCATTACTCGATAGGCCTGCAGGGATTGTTCTAGTGTTATATTTTTGCTCATGTTAATTATCTATATGTACTAAAGTAATATATATAAAACTTCATGAAATTTTTGTGTGCATGTGTTATTATTTATACATGAGACACTTACAAGATATAATTAGAGAATCTATATTAGATGATGAGAATACACTAATGCAGACCGCTGAAAATAATGCATATAAACATCTTTTGGGGCCACATAGTACTAGTTGGGATGTTGAAAACAAAACGTTGATACATAATGATGATGTGCATGGGAATAAACTAATATTATACCCATCAAAGGAAAATCCTGGTAAGAGACCTTGTGAATGGATATATAGTCAATTGAAAGACGTTCAAGACGCTGGATTAAAATTTGAACCTCTGTCGACTTGTATAATAGATGATATGTATGAGCAACATCCAAACACATGGTTAAGTACTTTGCCATGTGATAAGATAGGAGCATTGAGTATGGTCATTTATAACAAAGATATAGATTTCACTAAATTTAAGGGAGAAATCAAGCACATAATTCAATTTTTATCATCATACAATGGTGTGTCTAATAATATAACCGTCACTCCTCCAAAATATCATGTGGGAGTGGTGCATTTTAAGCCCACCCATGCAGGTCCTATTAAATACAAAAAAATCATTGGCTGGGACTGCGATTATCTAATTGTCGATGGTGAAAGTTATAGAAAGGAAAATTATCTCACAGATACTGTTGAAACTATTTGTGGATTTTATAAAGACCAACTACAAGATTTGATAGACAGTAACCCAAAAGCAAAAGAAATTTATGTTCGCGATCCTGGTGGATGGTATTGGAGATGTTCTTGTAAAGGTATAGGAAAATCTCGTAAGTTGCATGACCTCACAAATAGAACAGATAAATATGTGGTGAAATTGCTCACACAATACGAAAATAAATGTAAACAGTTATAATATGAAATCATTATATGAATCTATCCTTGATGCAGACGAGAAGAAGAGTGATTATGAGGTATTGAGATACCAAGTCGAGACTGAAACAGGTTGGACTCTTAGTTCTGATGGCAAGTATATATTATCAGGCACTAAGCATTTTCCAGGTAATATAGATACATGCTTTAATGGGAATAATAGTGAGTGGTTTGAAAAATTGATTAGTTGCGCTAAAAAGTACAACTTAAAAATTCAACCTCTTGGGCTATTGATGTTGGAGAGTAACTCTATTCATTTGTTGGAAGGAGTAGATATAGAATATATATGTAAATTAAGCATCCGCGTCAATAATCCAGTTGATATAGATTTATCAAAGATTAAATCACCAATTCAGAGATTATCATTGAATGAGAAGAGTGGTTCATTTTGTGATATTAAATCGATCACTTTGCAAAAAACTCCAATAATAACAGCAGAAGTGGATTTGCATACTGGTCTTTTGGATATGGAAAATATTAAAGATATGAATTGTAACAATTTGATAATACTTGACTCTCGATCAACATTTGGCAAAGAAATTGGCCCAACCAGCTTGAATAGATTACAGCAATTGGTTAATAACAATCCAAAAGTTACCAATTTTTATATTAATACACGTGAGAATGGCAAGAAAAAATACTATCAAGTAAAACTCAAGGGTAAAGAAGTAGTCGGTGTTATGGGCAAAACAGAAGGAGCTTTAATATCAAAAGGAGTACTAGAAGATTTTAATAAAAAGAACTCTGATTACAAAGAATGGTATGAAAAACATATGTAAGATATGAAACACTTAATTGATTATATAGAAGAATGTGGTGAAGGTTGCTCAACACCCGGTAATACTATGGGTATGGGTAATCCTATGCCTCCTACAGAAGAGGCTCCGGGATCCGAGCCTTTGTGTGGTAAATGTAAAAAAGAGAAAAAGAAAAAGAAGGTAACTGAATCAATTTTAGATACTGATAACAGCGAAAAGAATCTGGATGCAAATATTATAATGTCTTGGCTTAAAAAAGCTGCTGGAGACGCTCAGGTAGAAAAATGCATTTCATTAAATGATGATTTATCTATCAGTATTAAAAGCAGGTTAGGAATTGATTTAGAGGAGCCTATTCCAGATTATATCCGTATTAAAGAAATTGATGGAAGGGGAATTTTAGCAATCGAAGCAGATAAGAATATGCAGGATCTTATCATTCCTGAAAATTTCTTACCAAAAGAATTTGCCGATTTAACTATCTATCATTACAATGGGGCAGTTATTTTCAAATCAAGAAATTTGAAATTAGAAAGATTTACTGCTTATGGCGATATGACAAGTATAGAATTTCCATCTATTTTCAAATGTGACGATTTGAATCTTTCATCGTGCGAACATTTGGCTGATGTTAAAAATATTAGTACAGTTAAACAAGCCAATTTCCCAACATCTATGGGTGCAAATCTAATCAGAAAATATATGAAATTCAAGGGACAAATTAAAATGAATGGATTTGGTCCATATTAACTTATTGATTATGAAGCATATAAACGATATACTTAAAGAATCTATACTTGATGATGATTTAGATGGCAATGAAAATGCCATGAAAAAAAAGTGGGTAATGGATCATCTTCAAGGTGGAAGGTGGGCTGATGAGGTAGATAAAAGATTTGAAATAGACAAGAATGGCTTAATATCTATCGATTACATTGTAAGATTAGAATTACACGAAGATATGCCCGATTATATACAATTTGGCGATGTATATGAGGTAGAGTATGTGCTGTTCGACAAGAATAGAAAGACATATAAAATCAATCTACCACAATCTACTCAATCGATCAAAGTAATGTCTCACCGTGATCGCAAAATTCCTGTAACTTTGACAATGAACAATGTGAAGGACACAGAATGCACTGAACTGTTAATAACAGGAGTTTATGATGACATAGTTTTTCCAAAGAATATGAAAGTAACACAAAGTATTAATTTGGAACAGACTAGTGGTGTGAATTTAACAAACATCGATTTCCCAAAGAGTAGGGAAATTTCTCTACCTCGAGAAGAGGTTGTGAATTATATGAAAAAAATGTTCCACATCAAATCTGATAGAATCAAGTTTTAACTAAAGACCCAACTCATTCAATCTTGGTCTCATATAAGTATTGAGGACATAAATAAGATATGGGTCATTTATATTATTACTGATGACATATTCCATCTCATCGCGTGCATTTCGTGTGCACGCTTTTTTTGTATACTGCGAACACTCCCAATCGATAATCAATTCATCCCAATCAAATCTGTGTGGGTTGTCGTGGTGTTCAAAATATTCAATGTGGTGATCAGAGTTATAGCGATGGAATTTTTGAATCTTCTTATACTCCATTCCAAACATCTTTAACCAAGGCTTATACCAGTCGTGGAATAAATATCTAAATTTCCACACTCCGAGAGTGATGGCTACCATCTGGAAAGCGCACCAATGGGCCCAAAAGTATCTCCAACTTGATCTTTCCTTTTTACCGAACTTTTTCATTAACTACCCATAAATTTATTTCGTCATTAAAAATATGTTGTGCTGGATCGTATTCTCCCAAGACTACAACTTTATCATCCTCGTAAAGGATGTCTTTGGATTTTTCACCCATATTTATATGTTTATTGTTTATTTAATATATCTAAAACAAGAGATCTTTTAAGAGTCGACTAAATGTACACCTCAAAAAAGATCTCTTGTTAAATCAAATAATTTTAGTCTCTACACAACATTGCGTGCTGTATGGTTGTCCCATCTTTACATACCTTTTGGGTATATTCAAACACATTGAATTCATTCCAATATACACCATCTTCTTTTGTCCCTACAAGGGCCTCGTCTGGTATGTTTGATAAAAACTCTTTTAATTCTTTAACTGTCATAGCATAATTTTTTAATAACCTTGAAACACATTATTCCCAATATTATGGGCCAAATAGCAACCATAACAAAATATTCTAATTCTGAATAGTTTTGTGAAATCGATGGATTCCATGCGAGAGCAGTGGCCGTGACCATAGCTCCTATACAATATATTAAAACAATTATAAGCAATGTTCCCATTACAACAACTCTTTACAGTTCATAATTGTTTTCTCTACACACTCTTTCAAATGCAGCATCGAAATTCTCTCTGCAACTTGTTAATACACCAACTTGATTAGGTAATTCATTACAAACTGCAATATTATACTTATAAATATAGTCTTTGATGTTTTCAATCATAAATTGTGCTGCACCAAGTGGTAACCATGCAGTTGCTCGTTTATTTTCCGCATCAGGAAATGTTTTACATGCAAATAAAACTTCAATGCAAATTTGTTTACTTTCATCACGATTGGCAGAACGCCAATATGATTGACTTTGATTTTCATATACTCTACACAAAATATCAAAACCGTTGTATGTATTAGGATTTATAGTTATCATATTACAAAAATTCTTTACATTGTTCAATTAAATCTTTGAAATTCTCATAGAATGCATCTCGCATTTCTGCGGTTGGAAAAACCAGAAATTGTGGGTTTCTAAAATCATCATAGAGACTAAACCCATCACAAGTTAAAGAAATAAAATACTTTCTATTTAGATCATTCCAATCTGGTTCCCAAGGTTTATCTAATCCCATCTGCTTACCTGCTATCTTCCAATAAGCATCACGAGCGATATACAATTCTTGAAAGCTTATTATTAGGTCTGCTTTGTATCCACACGCATCATTATCCATAGTGTTAAGACCTAACACATCACAGCACTCTTTGTAATTTGTCGGATACGTCAGCTTCTTACGAACTGCATAAGTCTTACCATTACGAATTTCAATTTCGTAATCGTCAAGTTGGAGTTCTACTTCATTTTCATAATTTTGTGTGTTGAAACGGACAGCAACTATCTTACCGGATTGTACAAATTGTACCGAGTCTATTGAATTACCAATTACTTCACCGTCTTTCAGACTTACTGTATACGATTTGAATTCATCGGGATTCTCCACAGCACTCGATAATTTATTATCATTCACCAGTTTCATATCCTCTGCGGCTAAAACAATAACAGAATCCTTGAAATCATACACCATTGTTTCGCAGTCCGCAGACCATTCCATCGATTTTATGGTTAGTAGATTTCCACTATGTTTACACATAACCCTGTCCCCAACCTTGAACGGGTATTTCTCCAAGAACTTTTCGAGAGTGAAAATTACATATTTGTCAATTTCTTCAGGACCAATATAATTCCAAGAAATATACTTACTGGGGGTATTTATTTTAGGTATATAATAGCAGCAATTCTCCTTATTACCTAATAACTCACCATTGTTTGAAAATGGATTGGTTCCACCCATCATCTTCAACAACTCGATGACTTCCTTACCACGAGTTGAATGTCCTTGTATTGCTAACTTCTTACTCATAATTCTTGTTTGTTGCAAATCATCATACCTATGAATACACCCAATAATATGCACAATAGGCATATGATCAACCATACTAATATTCCTTCAGCTTCCATAGTTTTACTCCTCAATTACATCAATTTTAACTTTAAGAATTCGAACTTCAACATCTTTGAATTTTGGATCATACTTACCATCTTCTGTAACTATATATCCAAGAGTTGTCCACCCATTTTGGGCACCTTCTACGATAAGGTTTTTACATCTACTGGCCTCACGCTCTGCCAACTTTTCGTATTTGAATGTTTTGGCTTTCCAAATGCTAGGATCCCAACTAATATTCCAAATTGATTTTCCACATTTTGACAAATACATTGGTACAACACCAAATGATGGGTGATAAATCTGAATGATGTATCGAGATGGGGTACAGTGATTATTACTAAATGTTGCTTCCATATTAACTATTCCTCCAAATTTTATAATCCTCGTCTGTATCAGGATCAATTGTTACAATTTCCTCACAAATAAATGTTGTTTCAACACATAATATATCATTGTAATAATCTATAAACAATATACTCCTACCGTCTCGCGTTGTTTTTGGAGAAATCTTCTTTATTTGATTTCTATCAAGAAACAACATCCACTGAGGAGTATCACCCTCTGAATAACATTTGAAAATTACATTTCTCATAACTAACATATTTTTCCAGTCATTCTTAGTGACCAATAATACTTTTGATTATCAGTTAGATTGTTGTACCATTCATCAAAATACTTATAATATTTTGGAATGTTACTTCTACGAAAATCCTGCCAAATATACTCCTTAAGTTTATCTTCCATATTCAACCATATTATATTAAATGAATAAACTTAGTGCAACCATTGTTGCTCCAATTGCGACCAAAGTATTACAAGTCCCTTCAAATTCATAACAGAACTTTGAAAATGTATATTTTGAAAATGGGGTTGTATCAAATTCATTAAATCTTGCTGCAATTATCGATGTGATCAATCCTACAACAGCAATTAATGTGCCAAATATAAATATAATCCAAAACATAATTTACTCCTCAATTTGCTCAATCGTAATCCTCAACTTCATTGGGTCAAGACACTCCTTACCAAAAAGTTTTGGAAGTCTAATATCGATCAGAGGAAGCACATCACCATGTGGTCCCAACCAATCAATTCCTCCATTCTTACCCTCTATTTTTTTCGGATATGTGGTGAAAAACCCTAATGATCCGTGTGATTGTCCAGAAGGAAAAACCCTACGGACTCCATATCCCACATAAACAACCTTATTCGTGGATTTTGGTTCACTATTTTTGTTATTATGTTCCTCTACCTTTACCAGAAAATCAAAAAATTTCTCAACATCAAGCCAAGTGGTGCACAATTTAAGAGTTTTCCAAAATATCCACTTTTTAACTTGAACCGCATAATACCAGCTGTTATCCTTTTTGACGTATTTAATTCTTGTTTCCATAGTTATATCAATTAGCAAGATCCATATTTATATGAATAAAAACAATCTGTCAAAAATGGCCAGCGTTGCTCCCATTCATCCTGTGTGAGATTTTCCCAATAATAATCGGTATCGTTTTCTGATCCTGGTGTGAAACCAAGTTCGATCAATTTACTCACAGTCTCTGCGTCCATTTGACCGAGCTTAACTCCGCATACATACAATACATCGTGTTCACAGTGCGTTGGAAAATTCTTGTGATAATCATCTCTCATATACTTTGAAAGAATGTTCAATGCTCTAATAAGTTCTTCCATAGTTGTTTTGTTTTATATGTATATATATAACAAAGAAGAGAAAATCTTTAGTGATTCTCTCTTATTTTTCATTCAATTCTTTAATGGTATCACCCATCATTGCACCAACAGCACCCACAAATAGAAGAAACAAAATGATTGCAATAGCAAATATACTAAAGCCAATGATACCTAAATATCCACCATGTATTGCAATTGTGTCCGATATGCGTAAACAACCTTCTGTCCAAGTCATAACTATTAAAATTCACTTAAACTCAATTTAACTTTATGACCTTTATCTTCACACTCTTTACCGAGAGCTTTTGCTTCTTTAATGGTCAAAAGTTTATCATTAACTCGATGCCATTTACTTTGCCAAGGTTCAGTTTTTTCCTCCCAAATATATACTGATGAATTTGGAATAGGTCCTCGTACAAGTTTGCATACCTTATGGTATAAGGGATTAAATATGGTTTCAAATAGATATTCCATACCGATATACATTCCCTTCGCAATTAAAGCAAGCAATACAAATGGTAAGAAAATACCATACATAAAAATGCGGACAATTTTGTCAATCTTTTTTTTCTGTTCCTGTGTCATATTAAATTTCTATATCTTCAAATCTATAAAATTTATCTGGCTCACCGTTCATAAACGCGAATGATATGCCTGGGATAGTACGATTATTTGCCCAAGATATTTTAAGAACGGACGTCATAATTTTGTTTTTTCTCTTCACGAATATTGCGGTTTTAGGTGCACCTGTTGTTGGTTTCTTATAAGGCATTAATCCCAATACAGTTGTCACCACCACCAAAGATTTATCTTTCTCTATTAGTTCAACATAATCTTTATATGCCAATAAGAGATTTTCGTTCGTCGTATCAATCCAATCAATTTTCAACATATTATCTCAATTTGATTTTACCACACTTCGTACAGGTTCTTACTATACCTAATTTGATCCAATCCTCTGGGTATTTCCATTGGGTGATTACGTAATTATGATCGCAAGTAAGTTGTTTCCACCAAAGTTTCAATCGTTTATTTGTCATAACTAATAAATGTTTTTACCGGTTGCATCAATTGCTGATCCCATTGGAATAAGGCCCCGATAATCGAAGTGGTTCTTATTATACCAATCAACCAATTTTATAGGATTTGCATGTGCTGAGTGTTTGAGAAAATTATGAGAGGTTTTCTGTTCCGGTGTCATACTTGAAAGAGGAAAGAGATATGGTTTGATTGTAACATTATCATACCATGAGTTTTGAAGCTCTGCAAATCTATCATATAACTTGCCATCTATAGTTCTATCTTCAACTTGATGTTGAGTCATAAAATGATTTCCATTGAAAGTTACAAGTCCCTTTACTCCATATGGTAACCTCGAGCAGAGGTCTTTCAACAATAAATCTTTCTGTTCCTGCGTCATAATTATCAGTAGAGTAAATATTTGGTTTCAACAATTTCTACTTCATCGTAGCGGTAATATTCTCTATACAGAGACTCATAACATTGAGCATCCTCTAATGAACGAGGATAGGGATCAACACTCCATCCAATTGGTGTATGGAATGATAGACAATATTTATATCCACACAACTCACGCATTTTATGGATCAATCTTCTAACTGCATACCATTCATTTTGTACACAGAATGTGTAAAATCTCTCAATTAAGGATTTCTTTAATTCCATAACTAATAAATGTTTTTACCTGTTGCATCAATTGCCAATCCCATAGGAATAAGACCTCGATAGTCGAAGTTGTTCTTAATAAACCAATCAATTACTCGGTGCTCATACAAAGGCCAATGGGTAAAGTCAGTACACTCTCGCAATGACTTAATCATTTTCATGTGGTCCAAACAATCGTCTGAGCTGCAACCCATCATTTCATAATACTGCTCCTCTGTAATGCTTGACAAAGGGAAGAGATATGGGCGTACATCACAAAAATCTGTAAGACAGTCTGCATCAACATCACAATTTGTAAGTCGAACATCTTCAGTCAAACGATTGTATGAGTCAAGCATCCAATAATTTGGAATAGTGTCGTCATTATCTGTTGTTGCAACAACTACTCCATGAGGCAATCTTGAGCAAATATCCTGTAATAGCAAATCTTTTTCGTTACTTGTCATAGTCGTAATGTTTATAGGGTTTCAAGCACAGCCCACATCTCAAAATCTTCACATATCTGCTCGATTGACTTTGCCTCCTCAAACCACTCGGGCTCAAACTGCCAATCATCCCCAGTTCCTTCACCGAAGAATGTGCGGATGACATCCTTTTCAAATCGGCCGTTATAAATCTCATACAATCGGTCAATAATTTCCTCAACATTCTCCTTTGTAACAACAAATTTATTCATAGTCGTTATGTGTTTCAGTTTCTATATTTATATATAACAAAAAAGAGAAAATCTTTAGTGATTTTCTCTTATTTTTTGCTGATTTCGTAATATCCTTCTATCTTACCACTGTTCTTATTAAAGATTGGGTATTTGTAGTCAAGATATCGTGGATTGCCCATTACAATTAACGAATCATTGAGATACATTCCAACAACACTCCATTCAATACAATTTCGAGGTTCCTGTCTATAAATCAAATGACCAAAATCACCAGGCTGGGTTGATTGCTGAGGTTCACCACATCCAGTTAAGTAACATGGCAACATAGCCAATATAAAACAAATTGCTACAAAATACCACTTTCTCAAATATGTTTTCATAATCCTTAGCCAAAAAGTTCAAACAAAACTACTACAATCAATGCGGTGAAAATCATCGACAACATCCAAGTACTGGTAACAACCCAAAACAACCTATCGTGTTCCTTCCATGTGATATTTTTGATTGCCTCATTTGTCAGGTCATGGTTTTTGACAAAGTATTTTACATTATAGGCAATATCTCTAATAATGCTTTTTATTGCAAATGAATTCAATACATAAATTCCTATAAGTCCCAAGAACATTGCGACTAATGCTAACAAAGTTAATACCATAATCTTCTAATTTTACATATATTCACCAATAAACTTTCTTACTCTGAATGTATAAGGTTTGCCACTCTTACCTGTATATGTATCTTCCTGCAATCCCTCAACACCGATATACGAGTCCATTGCTGGTACCCACTCGCCAAACTCAATAGCATTTCCAGTCAATCCATCAACATTGAAACGTACCATATCAACGTCTGTAAGGTTGCGTTCCTTAATGAAATCAATACAAGTCTGTACGAGTCTTACCTGTAGCTCCTTAATATCATTTGTTGTAGTCACAGGATTCTCATACTTTGGCAAATCATCGTGACGAATAATACGAACAGTTGATGGGTCCACCTCCCAAGTCATTGGACAATTATGTATATAGTGTTTAACAACACCATTATCCAAGTCCTGATAATAAAATCCCTCTACATATCCATTCTCTGGATTTGTCTGTGGGTCGTGATTGATAACCCTTCCTCGATATCTAATTGTTGTTGCGCTCATAGCCTATATCAATCTATCTTTATCGTCAAATTTAACTTCTATAATTTTATGAATTGTGTGGAATCCATACTCACCCCCGTATAACTCAAATGTCTCGATAAACTCGTCAAGCTCCTCCTCGCTGATGTCGTACAATTCACATGGATCCTTCTCTCCAAGGTCATAACGGCAACATTCATCGATTGGAAAATTTGATGAATGATTCCATTCTCTACCGGAATCTAATGTTCCAATATATGGCTTAAAGTTTTTGATTTTCTCGATTAGTGGCATCCACTTCTCAACTTTCTCGTCACTGACGTGTACCAATTTACCAACGTAATCTGCATCATTGGTATCAACTTCTACAAAAAATGTTCTCATATCTTACTTCTCAAATTTAGTATTCAACCAATCATTGAACTTACCTCCTCTACATTTAATAAAAGTGCAAATGCCGATAAACCAAATAAATCCAAGATTTATTAGATGCATTGTCCACTCCCAATCAATATTGGGGTTATCATATATACAAGCCATTGTAACTACATCAACAAATAGCCAGATACTTACAAATGTCCAAAAGAATGCATCCTTGTATGTTTGCCAACTTAACTTATATTTTAATATATTAAGAATCTTCCTCATATTTAATCAATTTTTTTCTCAAACAAAACTTGTGAAGATACTTCATTATATCCTATTTTCTTATACCATTTTCTTGTCCAATTGTTTATGTCACTTATCAACGATATTTTTAGGCATCCTTTATCTTTAGCATATTCTTCACAATACTTTATCATTTCCGACCCAATACCTTTACTGCGTTGATCTGGATCTACAAATAAATCAGAAATATACGCTAAATTTGGTTCATTATCATATATCTGCAACTTACAACATGATTTCCCATCTGATGTCATTATTAATACAGATATATGATCTCTCCACTGATATGTATGTATATTAAACATTTTTACAACGATTTAACCTTACCACATTTTACACATGTTTTAATAATACCATGTGTCCAACATTCATGGCTCCATTTATGTTTGCAAAACAATTGCTTCCACCAAAGCTTCAATCCATTCATTTCTTACCTCCTTTTCGTTCTCTAATAGGTCTACCACATTTTGAGCATTGATACTCCACTATGCGACTATTATCTACTAATTGAACAGCAAAAGTTCCTCTTGGATATACTTCCTGTTCGGATTTACAGTACGGACAATATTTCTTTTCCATAATTTTTATACCTTAAAAATATCCCTATGTCTCCTGATCAATCTTACAATTGCCCATACAGCAAATGCTAATGTTCCCCAAACGATAGCACCTACAATTGTCATAAACCAAAATGCTGCATCTGCACCACTCTCGTTATATGAATCGATAAGAATACGTATCATACCTCCGGAAGCACACAATACACCGAAGGCTCCTACTGCAAGAATTTCAATCCAACCTCCAGACTTAAGAAATTCGTGGAACTTAAGTCCAAATCCCATCATCTTATTGTGAATGAAATTACCTAATTTATTTTTCTTAACTACTTTTCGCATGTCAACATCAAATTTATTTTACACAATTTCAAAATATGTTGCAATTCGTGAACATAACTGATACGAAATTGTCCACAATTAATCTCATATCTATCACCTCTTTGTATGCAATTTTCGCTTTCAGGGTCAATTCCTCCCATAAGAGCCTTGAATATTTGAATATCACCGTGTTTATTTGAATACCTCAACAAACAATGTTCTGTTTTAAGTTCAAAAATACCATATCCAAAGATTGGCTCCACAGGTAAAAATGTGAATCCATTATTCAGCAAAAATTCCTTAGTTATGGGAATTGCTTCAAATTCACATAGACGTCTAACAAAATGACTCGCAGTCATTTTTCCTGGTTGGAAATCCATTGGGTAATCTTTAATCATCACCCAGTCTCCGATCATTAAATCCTCTTTATTGAGCACCATATCGTTTACTAAATTCAATCAATACATCCATTGGAATAACCTCATCCCCACTTTCGTACTGGTCCCTCCAATCGTAATATCCATAATGAATAACAATGCAATTGGGATAATTATCTGAGAACTTCCAACCACCATAGTATCTCCAGTCCGGTGCATGTGTCTCAAAATATTTTTCACATATCACATCAAGGAATCCCTTAACTTTTTTACATTCCTGTATTTTCTCAATCGTTAGTTCCATATTTACTTTTGGTAATTATACATTACTTTACAGTAACTTTTACAAAAATTAAGTCCCAAAGATTTTCTTATGGGACTTTTTTGTTACCTTTGTAATTCCGATGGATCTAGGTTCATCAGTTAAATAAACCATATGAATTATGGAAAATTTAATCAAAAAGGG
>JAEIGA010000547.1_pt1 | contig 55546 bp, 40 predicted proteins | sample 9270691 | NCBI WGS metagenome assembly JAEIGA01 (sample SAMN17057246, study PRJNA624740) | gut metagenome | biome: biome; isolation source: fecal sample | host: Bos grunniens | place: China: Xizang | collected 2019 | reverse complement strand
TTTGGGAGGAGGAACGGCTGCCGCCGTGGTGAAGAATGCCCGTTGGGCATGGTGAAGAATCTGCCTGCGGCAGATGGTGAAGAACAGCTTGCGCTGTAGTGAAGAACGCACCTGCGGTGCGTAGTACGGAGGACCGACAAACTCTCATTTATCAACTGAAAAATTTAACAGAGCGTTACAAAAAAGGAGAGGGGCAAGCAACGAATCGCTTGCCCCTCTGCTTATAGAAAAGCGAATAATATAAAATTACTCACCGCGGCGGAAGCCCATGGCGCCCATGGTGAAGTCGCGGATGGCGCTGCGGAGTCTCTCAGAACCGTAGTAGTCGGCAGCCTTAATCTTGGTAGCAGCCATGCCGCCACGAGACTGGATGTCGTTGTATTCCTCTGTTACGAGGAGCTTGGACTGAATGACCTGAAGTTCTGCGCGGTCGGCATCGTTCATCGGAATTTCGTACAGGCTGTAAATCACCTGAGTCAAAGCCTCAATCTGTTCAGCGGCGGCGTCCGGGTTCTGCTCCAATTCGGGGGAGGAGGTAATCTCTACATACTTTTTAGAAATCAAGAACAGACCATAACCGAAGCGCTGGGCCGGGGAGAACTGCTCCATGCCCTCCTGAGCGGCAACGGGGGCATCCTGAGCTACTGCGGGAACAGCTACAGCTGTAGCTGCCAACATGGCTAAATAAGCGATTTTGTTCATAATATGCGATGTGAGGTTAATAGTGCAAATGCAATATTAAGTGCACTCTAGCAGATTTTTTGAGGGAAGGCAAGCTATTAATTTGACAGTAAAGAGGATTTACGCAAGATGCGATGCGGCACCACAAAGCCTAAGCTCGTGTTACGGAGGCCGTATCCATCCTAACAAGTCGACTTGCCGAGCAGGCGTTTTTTGCCGTCGGTGCTGCAAAAATGTCTTGATTTTCCTGTAGTTTTGTAGTACCTTGCCCGCGTTATGTGGACAGGACGATTCTCACAAGCAACGGCAGATCTCGTATTGAAATACGGCGAATCCATTTCATACGATTGGAAACTCTACAAACATGACATTGCCGGCTCTATTGCTCATGCTAGGGCTCAGCTGAAGGCCGGCATGCTGACCCCGGAGGAGTTTGCTGCTATAGAATCCGGCTTGAAGAGCATTTTGGCTGATATTGAAGCCGGTAATTTTGAATGGAGCATCAAGCTCGAAGACGTTCACATGAATATTGAGAGCGAGCTTACCCGCCGCATTGGGGCCCCCGGTGCCAAGTTGCACACCGCCCGTTCCCGCAACGACCAAGTTGCCACCGATACGCGCCTGTATTGCCGCGCGGAGATTGATAGCACCTTGGCTCTTTTGGAAGACATGCAGAGAGCTTTGGTGGCAAAGGCAGAGGAGTATGCAGAGGTGCGTATTCCCGGGTACACGCATTTGCAGCGCGCTCAGCCTGTTACCATTGGTCACCACCTGCTGGCCTATGTGGAAATGCTGGGCCGCGATGTGACTCGCTTGCAGGATTGCCGTCGTCGTCTTAATATTTCTCCCTTGGGCTCCGGTGCCATTGCCGGCTCCACTATCAACTTGGACCGTGTAGGTATTGCTGAGGAACTGGGTTTTGATGCCGTCTCAGAGAACTCGATGGATGCCATTGCAGACCGCGATTACATCATGGAAACGCTGTTCTGTCTTTCCGTCATCGGCACCCATTTGAGCCGTATGAGTGAGGACCTTGTGCTCTGGAGCAGTGCTGAGTTCGGTTTCTGCACCTTGTCCGATGCTCACACGACGGGCTCCAGCCTCATGCCCCAGAAGAAGAACCCCGATGTGTCGGAGCTGACCCGAGGCAAGAGCGGTCGACTGTACGGCAACTTGGTGAGCGTGATGGTGGCAGTAAAGGGCTTGCCTCTTACCTACAATCGCGACTTGCAGGAAGATAAGGAACCCTTGTTCGATTCCTTTGAAACGATAGCTCTCGCCCTGCGCGTCAATGCAGAGATGGTGGCCGCCATGCGCATTAACGAAGATAAGTGCGCCGCTGCTGTTTCCGATCCCTTACTGTTGGCTACCGATTTGGCCGATTACCTCGTGCGCAAGGGGGTGCCGTTCCGCCATGCTCATGAGCTAGTGGGCAAGGCTGTTGCTGTTGCCGTGGGTAGTGCCACACCCCTTAATCAGCTTACACTCGAGCAGTTCCGCGCCATCTCCCCGGAATACGGAGAGGATGTGCATGCTGTCTTCAATCTTGACCGCGCCTTTGAGCTGCGCACCAATCCCGGTGCTCCCAATCCGGCCAATACGGCTCGCCGTATTGCGTATTGGAAGTCCCTATTATCGTGAGCGTAGCGAACTCTTCACGCTTGCGCAGCAAGCTCTTCATGTGAGCTAAGCGAGCATTTCACGCTTGCGAAGCAAGCCTTTTCATGTGAGCGTAGCGAGCCCTTCATGCTTGCGAAGCAAGCCTTTTTGTGGGTTCGCAGTGCTCACGTGAAGGGTTCGCTGTGCTCACGTGAAGGGCTCGCTGCGCTCACATGAAGGGTTCGCTGTGCTCACGTGAAGGGTTCGCAGTGCTCACGTGAATGGTTCGCTGCGCTCACGTGAAAGGTTCGCTGCGCTCACATGAAGGGTTCGCTGCGCTCACATGAAAATTGCGAGTTATGTCTTAACTATAGTTTATTGTGACAACATATCTTGCAGTTTTCTGTTATTTCTGCTAGAATGTTCCCATGAACACCGATGAACTCAAGTACCCCGGTTCCCGCCGTATTTACGTGCATGGTTCTTTATATCCGGACATCAATGTCTCCATGCGTGAAGTTACGTTATCCGATAGCGTTTTTCCGGATGGTACGACTGAAGCCAATGAGCCTGTAAGGATTTACGATTGCTCCGGTCCGTGGGGGGATGAGAGTTTTCATGGGCAGGCAGAACAAGGCTTGCCCCGTCTGCGTGAGGAGTGGATTCTGTCTCGCGGTGATGTCCTCAAAGATGAAGAGGGCGTGCTGATGGCTGCCGATTTGAAACAAGCGCCCACCCAGCGAGAATATGCGCGCAGGGGTATCATTACTCCGGAAATGGAGTATGTGGCCATTCGCGAGAACTTGGGACGCGAGGCTGCTTTTAAGGCCATTTACGACGCGTTCCCCAGCGCGAAATCACGTCCGGAATCGGCTCAGGTTCTGTTGGATGAATTAGGCACCGGCATGCCACGCCCCAGTGAGTTGGAGGCTATCCCGGGTTTTTCTCCTAAGAGTCTGGAGCGTCGCTCTCAGCTGCTCTACCAGCACCCTGCAGAGCAGCGCGGGGGCAATATGCCTGCCTTCTTTACCCCCGAGTTTGTGCGCGATGAAATTGCCGCCGGTCGTGCGCTTATTCCGGCAAATATTAACCACCCGGAGGCAGAGCCCATGATTATCGGGCGCAACTTCCTTTGCAAAATCAATGCCAATATCGGCAACTCCGCCATTACATCCGGCATTGAGGAAGAGGTGGAAAAATTGCGCTGGGCTATTCATTGGGGGGCAGATACCGTGATGGACTTATCCACCGGTAAAAACATTCACCAAACGCGCGAATGGATTTTGCGCAATAGCCCGGTGCCCATCGGTACCGTCCCCATGTACCAGAGCTTGGAAAAATGCAGCGGACGCGTGGAACACCTGAGCTGGCCTATTTTCCGTGATACGCTCATTGAGCAAGCACGCCAAGGTGTGGATTATGTAACGGTGCATGCGGCGCTTTTAGAGCGCTTTGTGTATCACACTGCGAATCGTGCCACGGGCATTGTATCCCGCGGTGGCTCCATTATCGCCAAGTGGATGATGATACACAAACAGGAGAACTTCCTGTATACCCACTGGGATGAAATCTGCGATATTCTTGCCACTTACGATGTAGCTATTTCTATTGGCGACGGATTGCGCCCCGGCAGCATTGCCGATGCTAACGACTTTGCTCAGCTGGCCGAGTTGGAGGTGCAGGGCGAGTTGACTCGCCGGGCATGGGATAAAGGGGTGCAGGTGATGAATGAAGGCCCGGGGCATGTGCCGCTGCATCTTGTGCCGGAAAATATGCGCAAACAATTGGAGTGGTGCTACGAGGCTCCGTTCTATACCCTTGGGCCGTTGGCTACGGATATTGCCCCCGGTTACGACCACATTACCGGCGCCTTGGGCGGTGCTATTATTGCCCAGCGCGGCTGCGCTATGCTGTGCTACGTGACCCGTAAAGAACACTTGGGATTACCGGATAAGGAAGATGTGCGCGAGGGTGTTGTTACCTATAAATTGGCGGCCCATGCGGCAGATTTGGCGAAGGGCCACCCCGGTGCTCAAGTGCGAGACAATGCATTGGCGAAGGCTCGTTTTGAGTTCCGTTGGGAGGACCAGTTCAATCTTTCACTCGACCCGCACAAGGCGCGTTCCTACCACGATTTGACGCTGCCGCATGCTAACGCTAAGAAAGCACATTTTTGCTCCATGTGCGGCCCGGATTTTTGCGCCATGAAATTGACGCAGGAAATCCGCAACTCGCGCGGAGAATAAATGCTTTTGCCTTACGCTTAAACAAAGGTTTCATTTGGGGGTAGCGGAATATCGCTGCCCCCTGTGGTTTCTGCTACAGCCTGCGGCATTTTGGCCGAGGGCTGAGTGGTGGGAATCTGCTTGAGCACCCATGTGACAACCCCAAAGAACTCAGCATTCGATTGGGCGGTGATGTCAATGGGGGAGAAGTTCGGGTTCTCCGGGAGAAGGCGAACTGCCTTATCTTTCAGCTCCAATCTCTTGACGGTGAATTCGCCGTCGAGTGCTGCGATGATGATATCACCGTTACCGGGGCGCAACGCACGGTCTACCATCAGAATATCGCCGTCCTCTATGCCGGCTCCAATCATACTTTCTCCGCGGGCTCGTATGTAATAGGTGGCGGCAGGATGGCGAATACAGAGCGCATTCAAATCCAGTGTGCCCTGCATATCACCCGTGGCCGGCGAGGGAAATCCTGCTGCTACGCCTTCTGAGAAAAACGGAAGCTCGATGGAGGTGCTCATGTGAGGAAACGGTTATGTTAAGCGTTTGCGGTAGTAATCATGCCGCGTGTGCAGAAAGAAGAAGACCGAACCGATAACTTTGGAAGCGGCGGCAAAAAGGAAGGCCGCAGCAAAGCCGGCAGAATTAGATAAGAAACCACCGACAAGAGTACCGATACCCACGCCGATATCCCAGGAAACCAAGAGGGTGGAGGTTGCCGTGCCTCGTTGGTCTTTTCTGGCCATGCTAATGAAGATGTTTTGCAGCGCCGGGAACATGTGGCCACAGCCCAGGCCGATGATGAGGGAGGCTAAGTATAAGCTCCATACCGTGGGTACCAAGGCAAACAGAAGATACCCCGCAGAGCCCGTTACTACACCAATGGCTCCGTTTGTTACAATTTTTCCTTGCCGCAGGCCACGGCCGCCGATAAGACGCGAAATGACCAGCCCCACGGAGAAACAGAAGAAAAAGACGCCAGCGGCGTTGCGGTGGCCTAATTCTTCGATGCCATACAGCGCCACGTACGTGGAAACAATACCATAAGCTACGGCGTAGCTGAGGGAACAGAGCCCAGGACTCCAGCCTTTCCATAACACCATGGTTTTGAACGAAAATGCCTTTTTGGGCAACGGGCGCACTCGCCGCGGCAGCCGCATGCTGGCGGTGAGGGTGCAGCCTACTATGGCCGTGGCTACGGCGGCCCACATCAAGAGCTCATAGCTGGGCCAAAGGCTGAAAAGCCAAATGCCGACTGCCGGAGAGAGGGCCATGGCTATGTTGTTGCTCAGCCCATAATAGCCGATGCCTTCGGCTCGGCGACTGTAGGGGAGGGAATCAAACGCAACGGTGCTGTTTGCTACGGTGATGGCACCGAAGGGGGCACCGTGCAGGGTACGTACAATGCCGAACAGGATGAGACTGCCCGCCACGAGATAAGCTCCTGAGCAGGCTACGAACAAAAGATAGGCACATACCAATACTTTAATTCGCGGTAAGGTGTCCGCCAAATGCCCGCTCACAAATCGCGCCGCAATGGCCATAATGCTGTACCCGGCCAGTACCAGACCAATGGTATCCTTGCTCGCCCCGAATTTCTCATTAAGATATACCGGGAAGAGCGGCGTGATAAGCATGAAGGAGAAGTACAGCAAGAAGTTTGCTCCCCATGCTTTGGAATAGGTGATATTCCACAATTTTGACATGGCTCAACGGACGATTGCGCGCTAGTTATACTCCTCTCTGCGGCATTAGTCAAGCGCCGAGCGTGGCAATAAATTGCGCCCTGCAAAATAATTTTGCAGGGCGCAAAAAAGCCGTGGTTAATGCTGGGTTACTTCTGCTTAGCGCGGCCAATGGCGCGCACTAACTCACCAATGATGAGCACCGGGCAGGTGGCAGCAGCAATGAACAACCAGTCTGTAATGCTAAGGGAAACCGTGCGGAAAACGCTGCCGCCGAACTCTACGGCAAGGATTTGCCCCACAAGGATAACTCCCATAATCAACAGGAAGGACTTGTTGGCAAACAGCCCCTTCAGGAAGCTGTGGTTTGTGCCGTATACGCGGGCGTTAAACAGGTTCCAGAATTGCAGCATCACGAATCCCGTGAAGAGCATCGTCAGGGAGTGCCCGTAGCCTTGAGTGCCTTCTGCGGGCATCATTTGCACGTAGGTAATAAGTGCAGCAATGAAGGTAATGCCAAAGCCCAGAATCCACTTGCTCATGCCCGGGGTGATGATGAAGGCCAGCTTGTTGCGGGGCTGCATCTCCATTACGTCGTCGCTGGGCGGCTCGGTGGCCAAGGCCAAAGCGGCAAAGGTATCCATGATGAGGTTGACCCACAGCATCTGAGTTACGGTAAGCGGCAGGTTGCAGCCAATGAACGGCCCCAGCGCAGCAATGCCACAGGCGGCCACGTTGACCGTAAGCTGGAATACAATGAACTTCTGAATGTTGCGGTACAGCGAGCGTCCCCACTTAATGGCGCGGGTAATGCTGGTGAAGGAGTCATCCAACAGAATGATATCGGAGGCTTCCTTTGCAACGGATGTGCCGGTAATACCCATGGACAGGCCTACATCGGCATGGTTCAGGGCAGGGGCATCATTGGTGCCGTCGCCTGTTACGGCAACAACATGGTGTTTGCTCTGCAGGGTGTTGACCAAACGCAGCTTGTCCATCGGTTTGGCACGGGAAAGTACGCGCAAGTCATTGACTTGGGCGGCCAACTGCTCATCGGTAAGGGCGCCGAACTCTTCGCCGGTAAGCACCGCATGGGGCGGAATCTCGCCCTCAGCAGGCAGCAAGCCGATTTCGCGGCCAATCTGGCAGGCGGTCTCCTTATTATCGCCGGTTACAATCTTAATGCCTACACCGGCCTTAAGGCAGGTGGCCACAGCCGCGGGCACATCGCTGCGCACGGGGTCCTGAATTACAAAGCAGCCCATCCATACCAAGCCGTTGCAGGCAGCCTTAATATCTTCCGGGGTGGTTGCTGCACCCTCACGGTAGGCCAAGCCCAAGACACGCATGGCCTTACGCTGAGCTGTGGTGATGGTTTGGAGCACATCCTGTCGCATGGCTTCGGTCAGCTCTGCACCGTAGGCGGTAGAGCACATGCTGAGCACAAACTCCGGAGCGCCCTTAACGAAAATGACCTCCTTGCCACCCAGTGCGGCAGATTTGGCGCAGGTGGCCATAAACTTGTTCATGGTGGTGAAGGGAAGCTGCCCAAGCACTTCCGTGCTCTTGCGGATGCTCTCGTAGTTGCAGCCTAAGCCATGAAGGAACATGAGCATGGCGCCTTCCGTTACGTTGCCGAGCACCTCGCCCTTTTCATCCAAGTCGGCGGAGGAATTAAGGGCAATGCCTTCAGCCAACAGCGGGAAGATGGGGGCCTCTGTCTTCTTCTCATTCACCTCAGGGAAGTGGCATTCTCTTACCGTCATGCGGTTGGTGGTGAGTGTGCCGGTCTTATCAGAGCAAACGACCGTTGCGGCACCAATGGTTTCGCAGGCATGCATCTTACGCACCAAGTTGTTTTGGGCGGCCATTTTACGCATGCTGTAGGCCAAGCTGAGCGTTACACTCATGGGCAGACCCTCCGGTACGGATACCACGATGAGGGTAATGGCAATCATGAAATAGAGCAACAGGTTTTCTGCTGCTGTGGCAGGCATCCAGGTTTCGGGGGCATAGCCAACGCAACCGGTGGCATTCAAAATAACCAAGCTGATGCCAAAGATGGCAGCACCGGCTAACAGGCAGTACAACCAAGGCAGACCGCCCTTTTTGCTCACCACAGACGGTGCGGTAAGATTCACGTTAAAATAGCCCAGCAGAGTTTGCAGGGTGGGGTACCACACGCGCAGCATGGCTACGGCTACAGCGGCCAACAGGCAGAAGAAGAAATACCATTGGCCGGTGCTCAAATCAAACGTGCCACCCATGGCGCCACGCACAATTAGAGAGGAGAAAAGGAACAGTGCTAAGCTGAAGCCTACCACGCTGATGCCCTCGCACAGGCCGTCAAGCTGCAGGGTTAAGGGGGATTTTTCACCGTTATCCTCGGAGGCAGCACGGGCTACCTTACCAATCTCTGTGGCATCACCCACCTTGGTAACACAGTAAATGCCGGTGCCTTCAGATACGAGCGTGCTGCGCAGCAGAAGGTTGGTGGGGTAGGCGCCGGGCAGGGCTTCCTCGGCCTCGCCGGGGGTTTTAAGCACGGGCTCGGATTCGCCGGTGAGAGAGGCCTGGTTGATTTTGAGTGCTACGGACTCAAGCACAACACCGTCAGCGGGAATCTCCTCGCCGGTGCCCAGGGTCACAATATCACCCACCACCAATTCGTTCTTAGGTACCTGGCAATGCTTGCCGTTGCGCACAACGCGCACGGGGGCAACATCGCTCACTTGGTTGAGAATATCAAACTCTTTGCCGGCTTTGTATTCGTTGATGAAGCCAACGAGCGTTGCCAAGAGGACGGCACCGAGAATACCGGCGCTCTCAATCCAGCTGTGGCCCTCCACTAAGAGAACCGGAATAAACGAAATAACGGCGGCAACGAGCAGAATAACAATCAGCGGATCGGTAAATTTCTCCAGCAATTGCACCCACCAAGGGGCGCGGGCTGCCGGAGTTAATTGGTTGCAACCGTGCTGCTTTCTGCTCTCCTCCACCTGTGCGGTAGTAAGGCCGGTGTGCGGGTCTGTGTATTTAGGCATGTTTGTGTTGTGGTGATAAACTTGTATCGCCTTGTTTTTTCGGTTATACAGTAGATAACGAGCTTAGTGCGAGTCTATTCCTGAATAGCCGGATGTGGCGCGCGGCGATTATGACATTTTTTTAGAGTAGGGGCAAGCATTTTATCTGCATTGCTTGTAAAAAGAAGGTAAGTGTGAGGGTAGACGGGGTGGTTTGCAGGGGGCTTACATTTCATCTGCCAACAAGCTTTGCAGGTGCTTGTGGGCATAGTGCAGGCGCGAGCGCAAGGTGCCTTCCGAGATATTGAGCATCTTGGAAATTTCCGGGTACGAGAGCCCGGCAATGTCGCTGAGGGTGACTACTTCGCGGTGCGCGGGGGACAATTGGTCGATGGCTGCGCGCAATTTTTTGCGCAGGTCCTTCAGGTGTGCTTTGCGCACGGGGTCGGCATCGCGGGAGGTGTCCTCCAACTCATTGTTCTTTTCGTGCTGATTGCCGGCAGTATCGTCGTCAATGGTGACGGTTTTTTCTCGCTTCTTTTTGCGGATAAAGTTGCGGGCGTGGTTGGCAGCAATGGTGTACAACCACGTGTAGAACGCGCTTTGCCCATTGAAAAAGCGAAGAGAATGATATGCTTTAATGAAAGATTCCTGTGCCACATCGTAGGCGTCTGCCTCCGAGTTCAACATTTGGTAGAGCATGGAGTGCAGCTTGCGGCTGTGGCGACGGGTCAGCTCATCAAATGCAGACGTTTTGCCGCTGAGAGTCAGAGCGATAAGCTCTTCATCCGAGGGCTGAGGGGAGTTGGTGTTGTCTTTTGAGCTGTCCATGGCAGTGTCGGTTGAAAACGCTTTCGCCGGAGCCGGGTATATAGCTCCGGCGAAAGCTTTGAAATTAGAGCTGATAGTCGCGTTTGTCGCGGCTTTCAAACCAGGCAATATAAGCCTTGTTTACGGTAGTGTAGCCACCGGGGGTGGGGTATTCGCCACTGAAGTACCAGTCACCGCAGGGGCCTTCAATAGCATCGTGCAGGCCTTGCATGCTCTGGTACACCACCTGAATCAGGCAGGGGCTGTTATCCGGCGTTACCATGCGAGATACCTCGGCCGTGATTTCATCTTCGGTGAAGGGCTCGTAAATCTTGGTAACGGGGTTAGTGCGCTCTGCGGGCGGCAGGGTAAGCTGGCGTTTGCATTCCTCGTACACCTCAATGATGCGGGTGTACATGCCGCGCTTCTTCAGCAGCGTTACAGCGGCTTGGAAGGCAATGAACTTGCCCATCTCGCTCATGTCGATGCCGTAGCAGTCCGGGTAACGTACCTGGGGGGCAGAGGAGGCAATCACGATCTTGCGTGCCGTGGAGCGAGCCAAGAGTCGCAGAAGGCTCATCTTAAGCGTGGTGCCGCGTACAATAGAGTCGTCGATGGCTACCAGCACCTCATCGCTGCCTACGGCACCGTAGGTGAGGTCGTACACCATGGCGGCCAGCTGCTTGCGGCTGCTTTCCTCAGAAATGAAGGTGCGCAGCTTAATGTCCTTGTGGGCAATCTTTTCCGCACGGGGCCAGCGGCGCAGAATAAGCTCGTTAATCAGCTCTTCGCTCATGGTGCCCTCTTTGTAGGCCTTAATCATGGCTTCCGTCACCTTGTTGCGGCGGTAGGCTCGCAGACCCTCCAGCAGGCCGTAGTAGGATACCTCAGCTGTGTTCGGAATGAAGGTGATGGCTGCCTTGGAGAAGTTGCCGTCCAAACTGTCAACGATTTGCTCAGTCAGGTTGGCGCCCAATGCTTTGCGCTCGCGGTAAATCACGGGGTCATTGCCGCGGGAGGTGTATACGTCCTCGAAGCAGCAGGGCTTGAACTCTCCGGGTGTGGTGTACTCCTTGATGGTGACTTGGCCATCGGACTTAACGACAATCATGTTGGCAGGAGCAAGCTCCTTCACCTCGTCTTCTTCCACCTCCATCACGCTCATCAGCGGTACACGCTCGCTGGCTATGGCTAAGTACTCATCCGTGAGCACGTAGTGGCAGTGGCGAATGCCGTGCGGGTCGCGCAGGCAGAAGAAGTCGCCGTTACCAACGGCACCGGTCAGGCAGAAACCGCCGTCCCAGTCGCGAGAAGCCTTGGAGATGATGTCGAACAAATCAAGTTCGGCAGAAATGATGTTGGGTATCTCCTGGCCGTCTACCTTCTTGTCGCGCAGGTTGCGGTAGATGTCCGTGTGAGCTTCGTCCAAGTAGTAGCCAACCTCTTCCATCAGGGTTTGAATGGCTGTGCCGAATACCGGGTGCTGACCACGGGAAATCAACTTCTGGTGCAGTTCATCCAAGTTGGTGATGCCCATATCACCCTGCAACATGAGGGTGCGGGTGGTCCAGTTGGTGCGGCGCATGTAGGGGTGGCAATTACCCTCATCATACTGTACACCGCTGGTGCCGTAGAGCAGGTGGCCCATCAGCACCTCGCCGCCAAAGTTGAAGTGGCGCTTGTAACCGGCTGCATCCGTTCCTTTGATAAGGCCCTGCTCGCGCAGGTTACGCAGGGTATGCTGCTGGTTGGAGAAAATATTGGTGATAGCAGAGGCCGACGCATCGCGGGCACGGAAGATGTAGGGCTCTCCCATCGGCATGTTTAACTTAATACAGCCAATGCCGGCACCGTCTTGTCCGCGGTTGTGTTGCTTTTCCATGAGCAGGAAAAGCTTGTTGAAGGCCCACTCGGGCGAGCCGTACTTCTCCGCGAAATAGGAGAGCGGCTTCAAAAGTCTGATAGCAGCAGACATACGAGTGTGTTTGCGTTATTTATTGACGAACCTTAACGTGGATGCCTTTGCCCTCGCGCATGGTGCCGATAACGGTGCCGCCGGGGCCTGCGGTGCAGGCGGCTTCCACCTGCTCGGGCTTCACGATGGCTACCCAACCAATGCCCATGTTGAAGGTGTGGAAGCGGTCTTCAGCATCAACAAACTTGAGCACCTTCTGTACCGGCTCGTTGTCCCAGTAGGGAATCTCCAAGTCTGCACCCTTGTCGCCAAGGAAACGCTCCAAGTTCTCAGGCAGACCACCACCGGTGATGTGGGCGTATGCCTTCGGGGTGATACCGAGTTTGCGCATGTCGTACACTACATCGTGGTACAATCTCGTGGGTGCAAGCATGGCGCGCAGCTCTTCGTCTGTAAGAAGGTCGGGGTTCTGAGCCAAAATGCGGCGTACCAAGCTCCAGCCGTTGGCGTGGAAGCCATCGCTGGGGTAGCCTACAAGTACATCGCCCACCTCTACCTGAGAGGGGTCAATCATCTGGCTCTTCTCAACACATCCAATGCTGAAACCGGCCATTTCTACCAAGTTCTCGGGTACTACGCCGGGCATTTCAGCGGTTTCGCCACCGGCAAGAATGCAGTTGCAGCTCTCAAGGTAGTCGCACATACCGGCAACAAGGCGAGTGATGCGGGGACGCTCTGCCTCCAGGTTGGAGATGCCAAGGTAATCAAGGAAAACCAAGGGGTCACCACCGGTGGTCAGAATGTCGTTTACGTTCATAGCGACCAAGTCCTTGCCGGCGGTCTCCAGCATGTCCATCTCAAAGAGGACTTCCGTCTTGGTGCCCACGCCATCCGTTCCGGTGACGATAACAGGCTCCTTGTAGGCGGAGAGATCGTAAGCTGCTGCGAACAGACCGAAGGCGTTGCAGAGCTGACGGTTTTTCTGCGTGCGCTTTACGTGCGCGCTGATGTCACTGACAAAAGACTGTGCCTCAATGGTATCGACACCGGATTGCTTGTATGTGAGATTGCCTGACATAGGAAAAGAGATCACGTGGATTCGCGCGGATTATACTCTTCTTTTGTGCCTTTGGCAAGCCGTAATTTTCTTTAGCGAGCTATTTGTTAGCGTAAATAGCTGATATTTACATCTCTGTGCCTGCTCTAAGGCTTTCAATTTCTTTTTTCAGGAGAGAGCTTACGCGGTGCCGTGCCAAGTAAATTTGGGTGAGGCTTACACCCAGCTTGCGGCGTACCTCCAGCGTGCTCATGCCTCGCAAGACGTAGTAGTCGAAAATCTGAAATTGTTTGGGGTTTACCTGCATTTTTACGCGTTCTGTAGCGGCTTTGATGAGGTTGCGCTGCCATTCGCGCTCCCAAATGCTTTCAAAGCTCTCGCCGTTGACGTCCGGTAAATCGCCCACATCCGGTATCATTTCCGTGTCGTCGTCCCCGCGTGGCGGGGCTGATTCCAAGGGCCGCCCCTTGAGCCTGTCTTTGATGCGCCAGCGGGTAATGTGCCACAGCCATTTTTTGAAGGAGCCCTTCTGCGGGTCGTACCCACCATTTCTGCTTTGTTTGGCGATGGTGAGGATGGTTTCTTGCACGGTATCCCAAGCTTCGTCATCGCGCAATCCGGCCTGTGTAGCTACGGCGTAGATTAATCTCCAGTAGGTTCGGTAAAACTCATCCCAACTGCGTTGGTCCTGCCAATCGTGCAGCCTTGCAATCAAACTACGGCGGGTGCGGTCGGCGTACTTTTCCAGTTCGCCGTCGTCAGGAGTTTTCCATGGTAGTTCTTCGTGCACGTGCTTTGTTTCCTACCATATTTGAGGGCTCTTGGCAAGCAAAATCGGTGCTTTATCTTTCTTCTTGACTCCGTGGGTGATTCCGTTAGAATAAAATAACATCCCTTCCTTAGCTATGAATCATCAAATGAATCCAGATTTGCCGCCCGTGCCTTCCATTCCCGGTTGGTTCTCCTATTCCGGCCGATACACGCGTTCTCAATTTTGGAAAAGATGGCTTCCGGTTGCCTTTCTGACCTTTATTGTTGCCCGTGTCGTTGGGGTTTATGTAGGTGATAAGTTGGCTATATCTGTAGAGGAAAGTGGTGAAACGGGTGGCTTTCTCACGCAGATCTGGATGTTTTCCATCTTAGAAACGGTGGTGATGACCGTGTTGCTCTTGCCCCTGTTTGTCAAAAGATTGCATGATGTTAGTATTTCAACCGTCTCAGCGGTTGTGATATGGAGTGTGGTTCAAATCATCGGGTTTGTTGAGCTGTATGTTATAGGGCCGGACTTGGAGAATATTGTCCGGGCCGAAACAGCACAGGAAATTCTCAATGCTGCGGGTGCTGTGAATGATACTGTGATGCTGTGCGATGTTATTCGCGTTGTGGGCGGTATTATCTTGCTGGTCATCATGTGCCGCGATTCTTACCGTGGCACGAATGAATACGGCCCCTCGATGAAATATCCCTCAGCTTATGTGGGGCGGGGCAAAAAATAGATTATTCTTCATTCCTTTAACAAAAGAAGCTCGGATGGGTGCATCCGAGCTTCTTTTGTTAAAGTGTTTTATTGCTGCGTTAGTTGCTTGCAAGCTTGCGCGTGCTGTTGTGCTTGCGGATGTAGTCGTACATGCAATCAATGACGGTGGGGAGCCCCATCTTCAGGCTTTCCTCAGCCTTGTTGGCAATGCCGGGCAGGGCTTTTTCATCCAGCTTGGGCATGCCGTCCAAAGAGTTGGCGGTAATGCGAATTTGGTCGCTAATCCAGTCGCGATTGTATTCTGCCTGGCTAGCTGCCGATTTCAGGTGGGTGAGGGCTTTTTCCGTAGAGCTGTTCTCTGTGCTTAAAATACAAATGTCGTGGAATGTGACACTGTGAGAGGTGCGCAAAAACTTGCGCTCACTGCGCTCGTACACAACGGCGCCCACTACGGTGCCATCGGAGCAGGCGGCGGCAACTGCATACACGCGCCCGTTTACTTTCTTGCCCAGCTTGCGGCTCAGCAAGTCTCTGGCCATGCGGAAGTTAGCTAACTCTCCCGGTACAGAATACAGCGTGGCACTGGTCAGCTCCGTCATGGTTTTTCCCGGCATGCGCTGAACTGCCGGCAGCAAGAGTGCGGCTAATTGTTCTGCGGTCGGGTTGTTGCGGCGCAACGGTGCCTCGTAGGCAGAGATGTAATGCACCATCATTTCCTCACCAGCATCTACAATCTGCATGGTTCTTACGCACATGGTGCCTTGCTGCTCTGCTGCCGTATTCCATTTGACATCCCCGTTGCCTTTCCACCCCCTGGGAAGCGGATAGGTAACAGCCGTCTTGTTGCAGTGCGTATCTTGCACTACTACTTGGTTTGCAGCTTGTAAGCTGCCTGCGGTCAGTACTCCTGCCGCCAGCGTAACGCAAAGTCTGAGGTGTGCGTTTTTCATACCTGTATTTTCGCTGAATATTTAGGATTTGTCAATACTAAAGTAAAGTTAATCTTTTAGTATTTGACAAAAAAGTGATTTTGTTGTAAGTTAGCGGCGTTATGGCAGGTCTTATCATAGCGCCGAAGGCGCGCATATTCCATGGGCACGATTGGGTATACGGCACAGAAATACGAACGGTTTTCGGAAATCCGGCACCCGGCGATGTAGTTGCGCTGAAAGACCAGAGAGACCACTATTTGGGCTCTGCTATGTACAATCCGCATTCTCAGATTGTGGCACGCCGATTTTCGCGCCGTAAGCAGGATTTGGACCGCGACTTTTTTGCCCGCCGCATATCGCAGGCTGTGATGCTGCGCGAGCGTTTGCTGCCGGGGGAGGAATTGATGCGTGTGGTGTGGAGCGAGAGTGATGGTTTGCCCGGGTTGATTATTGACCGCTATGCCGACGTGCTGGTGGTGCAGACCCTGACTCTGGCCATGTACCAGCGTTTGGGGCTCATTCGCGATATTCTGGGCGACCTCTTCCAACCCCGCGCCATTATTGTGCGTAACGATTCGCCGATGCTTGTGGCAGAGGGTATTGAGCCCTCCACCTATGTAGCTGCCGGAGAAATGCCGGAGCCTTTTGTAGCCACCGGTCGTGGTATCAAGTTTATGGTGGATTTGGCTACGGGCCAAAAGACCGGTCTCTACCTGGACCAGCTCCAGAACTATCGCGATGTGGCTCGTTTTGCCCGTGGCCGCCGCGTGCTCGACTGTTTCAGCAACCAAGGTGGTTTTGCTCTTGCTTGCGCTAAAGCCGGTGCTGCCAGTGTAACCGCAGTGGATATTTCTGAGGATGCCGCGGCAGCCGTGCGCCGCAATGCCGAGCTTAACGGGGTGCAGGTTGAGGCCATTGCAGAAAATGCCTTCGATTTCCTGAAGCGTGAGAGCGATGCCGTGCGCAACGGTGCCGATCCTAAGTGGGACCTCATCATTCTTGACCCGCCCAGCTTCACCCGTAACAAGAAGAGCCTGAACGGTGCCATGCGAGGCTACAAGGAGATTCACTTGCGCGCCATGCAAATGTTGCCCGTGGGCGGTGTGCTTTCCACCTTCTGCTGCTCGCACCATGCCAGCACGGCCATGTTCCGCGAGGTGATTGGCGAGGCTGCCGTGGATGGCCATTGTACGCTGCGTTTGTTGGCCTCTCACGGACAAAGCCCGGATCATCCCGTCCTGTTGAATATTCCGGAGACGGAATACCTGAAGGGCTTTACCTTTGAAATGGTGCCCGGCCGTTGATAAAACATTCTTTTATGCGGCTCTTGTGCGCCATGGCCTGCGTTCTCCCGCTCTGGGGGCAGGCACCGAATGTTGAAGCATCCCTGCCGGTTATTGCGGCAGAGGATGCTCAGCTCTTTTTGGATGGCGAAGATGCCGAGGTGGTAGATGAGGCTGCCGAGGCTTCCGTGCCGGAGCTGCCGCAACCGCCGGTTTCTCCGGTTCGGCCGCCCGTGGTGATAGACCCCGCCAAAACGGGCTCAGCCCCCACGGTGCTGCCGGAGCTGACCCCGCGCGAGCTCTCTCCGGCCGAGCTCGCATGGCTGGATGACCGCAAACCGGAGCCCTCGCCGGATACCATGGACCCGCCGGAGGGCATGGAAATGATTGAACAGTACCTACAGCCCCTCTATGCCGGATTATCCAAACGCACAGAGAAGGGAGATTGGGTGACGTGCCATTTTAAGCAACCGCTCGTTCCCAGAGAACAAACGCAGGTGGCGGTGCTGGGGTATCACGATTTCAGTAATTCTAAAAAGTGCACCTCCATGCGCATGAAGACGGCGGAGTTTTGCCGCCAAATGCAATTTTTGCAGGACTCCGATATTTGCGTTATCTCCATGCAGGATTTTTTGGAGTGGCGCCGTGGCACGCGTTGCTTGCCGGCCCGTTGTGTTCTTATTACGATTGATGATGGCTGGGAGGCTGTGTACACGGATGCGTATCCGGTATTAAAGGCATACGGGTATCCGTTTACGCTGTTCTTGTATGTTCGCTATATCAGCGGGCAGGGGGCTTCTATGTCTCCCGCGCAAATTAAGGAGATGATGCTGCATGGCGCCACCATTGGCAGCCATTCGTGGAACCATTATTACCCCAGCGACTGGAAGAAAAAGGCCAAGAAGCCGCTGGAATATGCCAAGATGGTGAAAAAAGAGTTGCAGGACTCTCGCGCTCGCTTGGTGGAGCTGTTCGGTAACTGCTCCACCTATTGCTACCCGGGTGGGTACCACACGCCTATTATGCGAGCCGGTTTGAACCCCGCCGGGTACAAAGCTGCGTTTACGGTGATAGATAAAAAAGTGAAGTGCGATGTTAACACCTTCCAAATTAACCGTTATATGGTATTTGGTACAGATACCTCCATCTTCCGCCGTGCTGTCACTTTTGATGCGTCTGCCGATGCGGTGATTGCCGCCATTAACGCGGCAGAGATTCCTGCCCGCGCTACCGTGCCCACTGCTTTTACAGGCGTGGAGGCTCCCTTAACGCAAAAGGAAAAAACAGCCGCAGAGAAGGCTGCTGCCGCTGCAGCCAAAGCGGCAAAAAAACAACCTGCCCCTGCTAAGCCGGAGCCCGCGCCCGCAGAGATCGAGGCTCCGCTGCCGGAACCGCCGGAGCTTACAGAGAATCCGGGTTAATGCGTACCGGTACTCGGTCGATGTGCAGCCCCGCCTCATTCAGCTTATCAATAACATGCACAAAGTTCCCCATCGAGGCGCCCTCTGCGGCGGATACCTGAACTGTGGCTTGCGGGTTTTCTTGCATGAGCTGCGCAACGGCTTCCGGCAATTCTGCGGCTGTTAATAATTTACCTCCCAAGGCCAGTGTGCCGTCGGGGGCTATCTCCAGCAGCACTTGGTCGCGGTTGCCCATCTCTCCGCTCAAACTTTGTGTGCGCGGCACATCGATTTCCAGCACATTTACCTGGCGCTTAAACTCTGTTTGCACGATAAAGAAAATCAGCAGAATCGTCAGAATATCCAGCATCGGCACAATGTTAATGCCGCTGATAACGGGTTTCTTGGTGTAGATATTCATGGCAAATCAAATCTCGTGGCGGTGTGCCAATAAAAAGGTGAATTGCTCGTTTAGCAAGGCTGCTTGCTGCTCCAACGAGCGCTCGAAGCAGATTTGGGCAATAAGGCCGGGCACGGCGATTGCCAAGCCGAAAATGGTGGTGTACAGGGCTTTAGAGATGCCCAGTGCTATGCCCTCTTGTGCTCCCGGTGTGCCGAATATGCCGAATATATCCACCAAGCCCCACGCTGTGCCCAAAATGCCCAGCATGGGGGCAATATTGGTAATGATGGCAATGGTGCTCATGCCGCCGCGCGATTGCTCAATGTAGCTTCTCAATTTGCTTTCGGCATACGTGGTTAAGTCTTCCAAATCTTTGTTGTTGAGCAAGTGCTCAATGAGCCATATTTTGTAGTCTTTTTGCCCTAATTCATGCAATTGCTGCCGGCATTGCGCGTACATTTCCGCATCATGGCGGGCATTTTTCAGGCGCATGGTCCACGCTCCTACCGTATCTCCTGCAAGAAAGCGCACCTTGAGATGGTACAGGATGGCAGCGAACAGCACAATGGAGCATGCCAGTAGCGGGTAACCGAAGGGGTGGCAGGCCTCAAAGAATTGTTGGATGGTGTTTAACATGGTGATGGTGGGGTGTTAATTAAAATCGAAGGTAATGATGAGCTCCAGCTGGTCGCCGATGATAGCCTTGCGTACGTTCTCCGGCATGCGCGGGAATTGGGCTCTGCGAATTGCCATAAAGGTGAAGGATTGCTGGCTCACACCGGCTCCGCGGCGGCTCACGAGGTTCATGTTTACAACCTGCCCGCGAGAATTGATGCGCAGTGCAATAATGATGGTGCCGGGAATGATGTCTCCACGGTGTTGGTCGCAGGCAAAGTACCATTGCCTAGCAATGAGTCGGTACACTAACTCCTCATATTGCCCCAAAGGGGTGGCCTCTACGTGCAGTGCCGGGCGGCTGCCGATGATGAATTGCCCACGGCTGCGTGTGCGGCGTTCGCGCGTGCGCAGCCCGGCCGGCTGGGCGTGCGCTGCTTGGGTGGGATCGTATACCGGCTCCTCCTCTTCCGGGGTGGGGGATATGGAGGGCTCCGGTATTCCTGCCGGGAGCGTGGGGGCTGTTTCCGTTGGCTCTGCCTCCGTTACTTCTTCCGTACTTTGTTGTATGGGGGTATCTCCCTCAGGGGTAGGTTTTGCCGGGCTGTGAGTCTCTGCTCCGTTGTGTGGTTGTTGGGGGCTGTCCGCAGGCGGTGTTTCTGCCGGTGTAAGCGGTATCGGCACCCCCACGGGGGCGCTTTGGCTGTTGTTGGCCGGGGCTGACTCTGTTTCCGCAGGCTGCTCCGCCGTTGTCTCTTTGCCGTAATAGGCAATATCCCCGTCTTGCCGTTCTTGGTGCAGGGTGTTGATTTCGTCTTTTTCCTCGCCCTCCATGGTCGGTAGAGGCTCTGTTGATTCCTGAGGCAAGCCTGAGCCCTCGGCACGGCTATCGCGCTGCCCTTCAAAATCTGCCTTGTCCGGGTGTTGTTGAGGGCGGTCGGCATCTGTTTTAGCAAAGGGGCGGTGCTCTGCCTCGGGTGGCGTGGGTGTATCTCCTTCAGCTTTCGGTTCGGGCGCCTTAGCTGTTACAAGCACCAGCCTGCTTCCACCTTGTTTGGGGGCTCTCTTTATCGGGCGCGGCAAAAGCAATATCACCAGCGGTATCATCACCAAGTGCAACAGCACAGAGCCCACCAGGCAAAGTAAAAACCTGCTTTGATGGTGCTGCTGCAATGCTGTTCGCGTCTCCGGCATGATTCTCCATATCAAACACCATTCCGCCTCAATTAGCAAGGAATTATCGTGTCACATGCCGCGCATTATTCGAATTCTTGCTTGACGCTGGGTATGCTCTGTGTTAGTGTTGTTATGTTATGAAACTCCTTGCTCTCTTCATGTTGTTTGCCTTTGTTGCTTCCACTCCGGTGGTGGAGGCTCAGTGGTCTAATACGAATACGGAACTTTCCCCCAAGGAAAAACGCAAACAAGCCAAGGCTGAGGCTAAGCAGGCCCGCAAAGAGGCTGCCCAGCACTATAAAGAGTATATTGTGGTAAAGCGTAAGTCTCTTATTCTGGTGAAAAAAATTGAGGACGAACGCTCTCGCGATGCTTCTGTTCGCTCCTTTAAGCTTTTGTTTGAAGCTGAGGAAGAAGACGAGGATATGAGCAACGACCGCATCGTTGGCGGTGGTGGCTATGGTAACAGTGGCCCCTCTGTGAGCGATGAAGCCAGAAAGAAGGCGATGGATGCCGAGCGCGCCAAGTACGAGAAGCAGATTAAGAAGATTGATACTCAGATTGAGGCAGAATCTACTCGTATCGAAGAAGCGGAGCTGATGACTGATGAACTGCAAGAGTTCATCAAGCAGGCCTTGCAGTAATTAACTCCGGTTCACGATTTTTTTACAGGGGGATTTCGGCTGTGCCGGAATTCCCTTGTTGCGGTTTAGCGCAAGCCCCCTCCGCACCTTTGCCGTTTGTTGGCACACTCGATGATTGACGACAGAGAAGGGGTGTGATAGGATGTAGCCCAACGTATGACGGAGCAAACGGATAGCAGGATTCGCCGCATGAGCGATGTGCTCGCCAGCCAAGTGGCTGCCGGCGAGGTGGTGGAGCGCCCCGCTTCCGTGGTGAAAGAGCTGGTGGAAAACAGTATCGACGCCGGTGCTAAATTGGTGCGTGTGGAGGTGCGCCGTGGTGGCGTTTCGCTCATTAAAGTGACGGATAACGGCAGCGGTATGAGCCGAGCCGATGCAGAGCTGTGCCTGGAACGCCACGCCACCAGCAAGTTGCTGAACTATGAAGACCTTTTTGATATTCAGCAGCTTGGCTTCCGTGGCGAGGCTCTTCCCAGTATCGCCTCCGTGGCCGAGGTGCGCATTACCACCCGCCGCGAGGAAGATGTGGAAGGCACCCTCATTGCTTGCCTTGGCGGCGAGATGCAGCCGGTGATGAATGCCGGTTGTGCTCCCGGTACGGAAATCTCCGTCAGCAATCTTTTCTTTAACACGCCGGTGCGTCGCAAGTTCCTGAAAAGCGATGATACGGAGTACGGCCATATAGAGCACCAGCTCAAGCTGCACGCCTTGGCCTTCCCCGGTGTGCGCTTTATTTTGGTGAAGGACGGCACCGTTGTGTTTGATGTGCCCGCTACCTCAGACTTGCGGCAGCGTATAGCGGAGTTTGTGGGGCGCGATACGGCTGCCTCGCTCCTGCGCATTAAGCCCACGCAGGGACCCGGTGTGCAGGTGAGTGGTTTTTTGATGCCACTGACGGAGGCCCGCCGCAACCGCCGCATGCAATTCGTGTTCCTCAACGGCCGCCCTATCGAGGATAAAATTGTAGCCCGCGCCGTGCGCGATGGCTACGGCGGTTTCCCCACCGGGCTGCACCCCGCACTCTTCCTGTACTTAGAGGTAGACCCTGGTCTGGTGGACGTGAATGTGCACCCCGCCAAGCGCGAGGTGCGTTTCCGTCGCCCGTCGGATCTCACCACCTCGATTATCGATGCCATTGCCGGCACGCTCTCTGTGCATGCGCGTGGAGAAAAAGAGGCGGAGCCCGCTCCCGCTCCGGAGCCCCCCGCTTTAGTCTTGCGCCCGGTGTTAGAGCCGCAACAAGCAGAGTTTAACTTACCCCAAAGAGAGATTGTGGCCCCGGCGCCTCGCGCGGTGCAGCCTGCGCCGGTAGCTCCGGCGGTAGGTCTGGCGGTAGCGCCCGCCCCGGCTCCCGCTGTCGCTCCCGCGCCTTCCCGCCACGCAGAGCAAAAACCGCCCGTGCAACCGCAGCCGCGCCCCATGCCGGTTGCCCCCGCATCGGCTTCTGCTCCGCAGTCGCAGCCCGTCGCCTCGGTAGCCCCGCCGTGCACGCAGCAGCCCGCCACCCCGTTGCCCGCCGTGGCGGCACCGACGCCTTGCGAGCCTATCCCCCAAGCGGCCTCCGTGCCCAATTTCCGATACATCGGCGTCTTGTCCGACTCCTATCTGATATTTGAGAACAAGGAAGGGCTCGTGCTGCTATCGCCCCGCGCGGCGCGCGAGCGCATTATCTTTGAGCGCCTGCTCAACAGCAGCCGCACCCCCATCCACTCCCAGCGCTTGCTCGTGCCCGTCATGCTGGAGCTCGACCCCCGCGACATGGGCGTGGCGCTGGAGGTACGCGAGCAACTGCAGCAAGCCGGCTTCATCATCTCCCCCTTCGGGCAAAAAACTCTGCGTGTTGAGGCCGTGCCCATGATGCTCAGCCTCCCCCGCGTAGAGGAGTTTATGCTCGAGCTCATCCGCAGCTTCACCGCCGGAGAAACCCGCTTCAAGCGTGCCCGCAACCCCTTTGAGCCCTACGCTCTGCGCATTGCCAAGCAGTACGCCTCCCGCGAGGATTTAGCCCCCTGGCTGCGCGCCCCCATGCCCCTATTGACCGAGCTGCTGCATTGCGAAATTCCCTACTGCACCCCCTCCGGCAAACCAACCTTGGTGCCCATCACCCTCAACGAAATTTCCCGCAAATTCCAATCGGCCTAAGCATCCCAATTGCCCCGATTTCGGGAAAAGTGTCAAATTTACCCTTCTTTGAACCGGAAAAAGTGTCAAATTTGCCTGCATTTTCATTGGAAAAAGTGTAAAATTCGCACTTATTTTTCTTGAAAAAATGTAAAATGATGCTAAACTTCACTTATAATAAGTGTGTTAAAGGGGAGCTGTTTATGCTTAAGCGAAAAATAGATAATTACTTGCAAGATTATTATAAAACTTCTCGCAATGCCTTGCTCATTACCGGAGCCAGACAAACCGGGAAAACGTATTCTATACGCAAGTACGGAGAACGCTACAAAAGCTTCATTGAAATTAATTTTGTTGAGATGCCTGAGGCCTCTGCTGCCATCAGGGGGGCTCGTGACAGCAAAGATATTCTATTGAGAATTTCCGCTTTAACAAATCAAGAGTTCATCCCCGGCGAGACCCTGATATTTTTCGATGAAGTACAACTTTGTCCCGAAATTGTAACCGCGATTAAATTTCTTGTTGAAGATGGGAAATATCGCTACATCTTGAGCGGGTCTCTTTTGGGGGTGCATTTAAATGACCTCCGCTCTGAGCCTGTTGGTTATATGGGGGTGAAGGAAATGTACCCTCTCGATTTCGAGGAATTTATTACTAATATCGGTGTTCAGGAGTCCGTTATTTCTACCCTCAAAGAGGCGTGGCTACAACACGCTGCTGTAGATGAAGTGGTGCATGCTAAAATGATGGAGCTCTTCCACCTATACTTAATTGTAGGCGGCATGCCCGCTGCTGTTAATGCGTACCTGAGTGATAATAATTTGCAACATGTGCGAGCTGCGCAGCTCGAAATCCTGCATCTTTACCGCAGAGATATCTCCCAGTACGACCGCAACAACAAGTTTGCTATCGAGGAAATTTTTAATCTTATTCCGTCCGAATTGAATGCTCAGAATAAAAGGTTTATTCTAAAGAATCTAAACGAAAAAGCACGCTTCTCGCGCTATGAAAATTCGTTTTTGTGGTTGCAACGTGCCGGGGTAGGGTTGCCGATATATAATGTTGAAGAACCTCAGGTGCCCTTGTTGTTGTCTAAAACTCGCAACCTCTTCAAACTTTTTCAGAGCGATGTCGGCTTGCTCGCTGCTCAATACGCCGGGGGAATTCAGTTGCGTCTTTTACAGGGGGAGACCGATATTAACTACGGAGCCATTTACGAAAACGCCATCGCGCAAGAGTTGGTAGCGCACGGTTTATCTCCCTATTATTACAATAACAAAAAGCGTGGTGAGCTTGATTTTGTGATTGAGCTTAATGGAGAAGTGTTGCCCATCGAAGTCAAAAGCGGGAAAAATTATAAAGCCCACAGCGCTTTAGATAAAGTGTTGAATTGCGAGTCCTATCACTTCTCGCAGGCCATCGTTTTCAATAATTATAACCTGCATACGGTGGGTAGCATTGTCTACGCCCCCGTCTATATGGTGATGTTCTTAGCAGAAACCGAATCTGCCCCGGCTTATTATAAAATCGATTTATCCGTGCTGAAATAATTTCCGCCGTCTTGTTATACACAGCACGAGGCAGCTACCGATAAATGGTAGCTGCCTCGTGTTAATATTTTCTCGAGCTTTTTTTACTTTCTGCGGCGGCGTGCGGCAAGAGCTGCCAGAGCCAAAAGACTCAGCGTTGCTGTGGCGGGCTCGGGAATAACGCGATTTACTCCGGTTAAATAGATATTTCCGGCATCATAAATAAGGCTTGTATCTTCATTAATCCAGTCACCGGTGAAGTAATCAGCGGCATTCAGCGTGATAGCCTGTCCGGTCTTGCTTGCGGTGATATTATCAAGCACAAACTTAACGGTGTTTACATCGGAAAAGAGCAATACCTGGGAATCTTTATTATATTCTGCTCCCAATGTTAGAATCAGATTAATTTTTTCACCATCTGTTCCATTAAATGTCAAGGTTCCGTTAATGACACTCAAATGCGCGCCATCAGCCTTGTAAGAGGAACCTGCTGCAAGGTTCAAATTACCACTGGCAACACCGCCTAACTTCTCATTGAATATAGAAACGGTTTCTGATGCCGCAAGTGTTATAACTGAAGATGGATCTACCGGTTCTGTCCTCTCTACAGCCAAGGTGGCACCTGCATTAATGTTTATATTTTTTGCCGTCAATTTTGCACTGCCGTCTGTTCCTCCCAACGTTAATTGACCTGTACTGTTAATCGTAACATCGTATGAAGATGCATTCACTTCTGCATCCAATACTTTCATCGTGGCATTTCCATCGGCAACAACATTAATGGCATGGGTGTTCAATACAGCTTTGTCTTCTACGCGTAAGGTGCCACCATACAAGTTTACTGTATTCAGCAGCTCACTTGTGCGTGAATTTGTGATTTCAGCAGCAGTCCCGGTAGAGCCTTTCACTTCTTTCAAATGCGCTTCTGTGTATTTGCCACTGAAAACGATGTCTCCAGAAGCCTTCTGAATTACTCCTTTTTCGTCCTGATAATCCTGATTAAAAGTCACGGTAGTACCAGAATAATAGCTCATATATACCGAGTCATTGAATGTAATATGACCTCCGGTTTGAGCTGCCAGAACCAAGTTATCATTAGCATTATTCGGATTCATCAAAATGCTGCGGAGACGGTGGTTGCTGCTGGAGCGTTCATAATTTTTCTCGAAAGTTACATGGCTGTTCCCTACTATCGTGATGGAGCCGGTAGAGTAGATTGCACCACCGAGTGAAGCGGCGCTGGAGGAGGTGGATTCGGAAGCAACGTAATTTCTACTAAAGATTACATCTGCATTGTTATTGATGTTAATCTCTCTTGTCGAGAAAATCGCGCCACCGTATGGAGAGTAGGAGAGGGAGGGAGATGTGGCGTAATTCCCTCTGAATGTTACATTAGCATTGTTATTGATATTAATCGTTCCTGACGAGTAGATAGCTCCGCCGTTGGCAATGTTGAGAGAGGTGCCGCTTTTTGAGTAGTAAGCGTAATTTTTATTGAATGTTACATCTGCATTGTTATTAATATTAAGTGTTCCTAGCGAGTAGATTGCTCCACCATTGGCGGAGGAGAAAACGGAGACAACGTAATTACTATTGAAACTTACATCAGCGTTGTTATTAATATCAATTGACCTTGTCGAGTAGATTGCGCCTCCGTAGGAGGAGGATCGTGAGTAGCTGTAGTTGTAGGAAGAGATTGGAGCGGCGTAATTCCCACTGAAGCTTACATTAGCATTGTTATTGATAGTAATCGCTCCTGTCGAGTAGATAGCTCCGCCGTAGGATTGGCATGTGGTGGCGCGTGTATGGGTGGAGGAATTTGCGTTGAAGCTTACATCTGCGTTGTTATTGATATTAAGCTCCTTTGTCGAGTAGATGGCTCCGCCGTAGGAGTAGCAGCTGGAGCCTTGGCTAGGAGAGACACCGAGGGCAACATCTGAGTGATTCCCACTGAATATTACATCTGCATTGTTCTTGATATTGATTGATCCTGTCGCGTATATAGCACCTCCATAGGAAGAGGAATTACCATAGGATGTACAGAAGTTAGAATTCTCGAGAAAAGAAACATCGCCATTATCGGAAATATCTATGATGGTCGCAGTTCCGTTTGCATAGATTGCGCCACCATAAACATCTATTGAGGACGTTTTGTTTAAAGAATTCGAAGAAAATATTACATCAGCTGCAGAAGGATTATCAATACCATCGTCTACATTGTGGATGCAAAGCTTACCGCTTGTGCCCAAATCAATAGCTCCTCCGTCATTTTTACCGCTTTGGTTGGAGATGGTAATCTTACTGAGTGTATCAAACGTTACGTTACTAGGCTGCTCAAATACGGTAGTTTGTCCCCCTCTGAAGCTAAGCGCGACTGGCGCATAACCTTCGGCCGTAGAGAAGATATGGTTTCCTCCTGTTATCAAGGGGGTAGTACTAGTCCATGTAGGATTGGAGCTAGGGGTAATATTTATATTTGTCCAGAGGGTGAATGAATACTTATCATCTGCTGTATTGGATGTATAATTATCCAAATAACTTGGAGTCCAAAGGTCTATATGTTCATAGTCATCAAGAATTTCGACTGCTTGCGTGGAGAATGCGCTCATCATGGCGAGCAGGAGAGTAAGGTCAAGATGCGGTTTCATGGTGATATTTAAGTTTTAGTTTAAGGTGAAGATTTTAGATTGAAATGAAGAGAAGTCCGGTTCTTTGGAAAGTTGGCACACCTCGCAAAGTTCTGCACTATAGGAGTGTTGTGAGCAGGTGTAAAGTTTGCCTGCACTATAGTCTAAATAGAAATCATATCCGTTGTTAGAATTTCTATGAGCTGTTTGTGGTATGGCGGAAATAGAATTCATGATATCTCGTATGGGGACACTCCATAAGTAGACACAGCCTTCAATCTCAATATAGAAACACCAAGTGTCTGTATGGGCTGAGATTATTTCTCTTTTTTTGTCAGGAATAGCCATTTTGCAGAGATGCGGAAACTTATGAGAGGGCACATAGGCTGCAGAAACATTCTTATTGCGGCTTTCTAAAAATCCGTACTTTTCTACGCCAAACGTATGGTTGTTTTCTGCGCATAACCTCATTTTATTGAATATCATTTGCATGCGTCCAAAGAGCTGTTGCCATGCGGATTGATAATCTTCTTTTTCGCCGATTTGAGGGACCGGAATCAAAATGGGGTGAGCAGCATAGCTCTTTAAAAGCAGGGCCAGATTCTTTTGCTGTTCATAATTTTGGTTGGTGCAAAACAGGTAAACAAAGCAACGATTGGGAAGTTCCTTGAAGTGCTGTTGCTTCTGCAGTTTTTTCAAGCGTTCTCCTAATGCATACCATACGATAAGTTCTTCCGGATAAAAAGAAAAGCCACAAATATGAACCTCCTTTTCACAAAAATCAATTAGCCATTCCGGCTGTGTATCAATGAATCGTTGCAACTGTCTTTGATACGTTTCCATGCTCATGACGATATCTGATTCTGTATTTCTAGCAGAGCCATGAATGTGGTGAACTTTATGTCCGTCCACTATAGTGTAGTCTTGTTCTATGATGAAATCTTTTGAAAATGCTCGCTCAAACGCATAATCGTAGTTGGTGGTTATGGTTGATTTAAATTCTCCCTTTTTTACCAAGTCACAAAGATAACGATGAACAAAGGTTGGTTCCAGAACCGCTATTTCATCTTTAAAATTTTGCAGTGGTGCGGATTCTCCGCGCAAGCTCATGAGATTAAAATTCAGTACACTTTGTAAGAGCAAAACAAAGGATATATTGTCCGCTTTGCTCATTTGAAATCCTGATGGTACATGCTTGCTTTGCAAATTTTGCAAAACACGGGACCAAGAATAGGGTGTATTCCTTTCTGCAACACGGTTTACCCCATTGCCGAAAAACAGTATACGTTCACTCATGCTGTTTATTCTACGCTTTCATAAGCCGCATTTTATCCTATCGAAACATTTGGAATTAAACGAGTTGTTTTTATGCCATGTCATGAGTGAAAAGAGCTTGCGGAAGGTTTATTTCTTTTGAAATCAAGCTTCTTTTCTGCTTGACTACGGGTTTATGAAAACGTATTGCGAAGAAGAGATGGTGGCATTGTCCATATTAAAGGGGACCGGGGTAAATATAGTGGAGGCTGCGCTGGTGGCAAAGGCGGCGTTGGAGGCGGGAGGCACCCGGCTTCGACAGAATGGAAACCTTTCTGTCTACGCCGAGGTTCGCGCCTCCGAAACTACGGCGCTCAGGGCATTAAAACGATGCAAAAAGATAATTGCACTGGGGGCTGAGGAGCTAAAACGGCAGGAGAAGACGGTGACGTTTGAGAAGGCAGTGGTGGCGGCGTTGGAGGCACGGGCAGGGCGGCGGGCGCGTACGTTGTGTGATTTTCGGTACATTACACGGCGATTCATGAAGCGGTGCAGGGGACTGGCGAAGCGGCGGGTGCGAGCGATAACGGTGCAGGAATGTGCGGAATATATTGATACGGCGTTTGATACGCCTAATCAACGTCTGAAGGCGCGGCGAGTGCTCAGCGGGGTATTCAGCACGGCGGTGAAGCGCGGGTGGTGCAGTGAGAACCCGGTAGCCAAGGTAGAAGCACCACGAGTGCGGGAAAAACGCATAGAGGTATTGAAGCCTTGCGAGATAGAGAAGTTGCTGCATACAGCTGCAGAATATGACGGTGGCCGTTGCTTAGCGGCAGTGGGGATGATGCTGTATGCGGGGATACGCCCGCATGAGGTAGCGCGGCTTACTTGGGAGCAGGTGGATATGGCGGGCTGCACCATCTGTATTTTGCCGCAGCACAGCAAAACGGGCGGGGCTCGTTTGGTAACCATACAGCCGCCTCTGCTGTGCCTGTTGCAGCGTTGCCAACAGGGTGGGCGCGTGTGCCCGCCGCAATGGGGCTTGCATTGGCGGGCCTTGCGCAAGCAAGCGGGGTTTACCGCATGGCAGCCGGATGTGCTGCGCCATACCTTTGCGAGTTACCACTTGCGCTATTTCCGTGATTACACGGCACTGCAATATGAAACGGGGCACCGCGATAGCAGCTTGCTGCGCACGCGCTATGTGGATATGCGCGGCGTGGTGGATGCCGCGGCCTTTTGGGGTAAGGTAAGCGCAAAATAATTACATGGCCTATAGTTTTTTTGCTTTTACCATGGCGGTAAATATGCTAGACTCTGCTTGTATGGCAACGGAAGAGCTATCAATCGGCGTAGATATGGGCGGCACGTCCATTAAGTTTGCAGTGGTGCAGGGTACTGATATTGTGTACAAAGCAGAGCCCATGCAGACCACGGATTATCCCTCCCCGGATTGTATTGTGGAGGAGATAGGCAAGCGACTGCGCGCCATTATGGAGAAATACCCGAGCGTGAAGGCGGTGGGCATGGGCTTGCCGGGCTTTGTAGACCATAAGGCGGGTATTGTGGACTCCCTCACCAATGTGCCGGGCTGGTATGATATCCATATTCGCGATATTCTGAGCGATGCCACGGGCTTACCTGCCGCTGTGGATAATGATGCCAACTGTATGGCCTATGCGGAGTGGAAGTTGGGTGCCGGCCGCGGCATGAATGATTTGGTGTGCCTGACACTGGGCACGGGTATTGGCTCCGGCGTGATTGCGGGGGGCCATTTTGTGCGTGGGCACCTGAGTGCCGCCGGTGAGCTGGGGCAAATGAGTATTGATTACCGTGGCCGCATCGGCTACTACGGCAACCAAGGCGCCATTGAGGACTACATCGGCCACCGTGAAATCACGGCAGAGGCTCAGGCCGCCTACGCCGCAGCAGGGCAGCCCAAGGCTCTCAGTGAGTGTGGTCCGTTGGAGATTGAGCTGGCTGCCAAGGCCGGGGACCCCGTGGCGCTGGCGCTGTGGGATGACATTGGCCGCAAGCTGGCAACCTGCCTCATGAACTGCCATTACATCCTCAACCCGGAGGCCTTCATCATCGGTGGTGGTGTGGCCAAGGCGGGGGATGTGCTTTTTGGCCCCGTGCGCCGATACCTGAAGGCCCAGCTTTACCCGCCGCATTACGCCAAGATTAAGATTTTGCCCGCCATGTTCAGTAATGAGGCCGGCATTATCGGCGCCGCTCGTTTGGCGCTCAATACCGCTAACAACGAGGAATAATGCTGCAAGAGGTAAGCAAGGCTGAGCTGCGACTTTGCTCCCGCTTGGGGCTGAGTGAGGCGTCGTCCGCCCATTTGGTGCAGGCGATGAGGGCGGGCTCCTCCGCTCGCTCTGCCATTGTGCTTACTCCCAAAGCCCCGGCAGATTACCGCCCCCCGTTTGCTTGCGAGGATACCTCCGCCTGGGGCTGGTTGCCGCCGCGTGTATATCTTCCCTGCCGCGGAGAGCGCCCCACAATGCACCCGGATTACGAGGCCGGGCTCTATTACTCGCTGGATGTCTCCTCGTGCTGGGAGTCTGCCGCGTTGGCTAGGATTGCCGCCCCCGCCTCATCCTTGGATCTCTGTGCCGCCCCCGGTGGTAAAACCATGCTGATGGCTGCCCGCTTTGAGCCGCAAAACCATGTGGCTAACGAGGTGAATGCCGCCCGCCGTGGCATTTTGCGCCAAAATGTGGAGCAGTGCGGGCTCCCGAATACGGAAGTAACGGGGCTGCGTCCTGACCAGTGGGCTACGGAGGGTCGCTTGTTTGACCTCATTTTGGTGGATGCCCCGTGCAGCGGTCAATCCTTGCTGTGTAAGGGAATCAAAAATCCCGGCTGCCTGGGCTCTCAAATGGTGAACGGCAATGCCAAACGCCAAAAGGGAATTATGCTGGCCGCCGTGCAGTGTGTGGCGGAGGGTGGGCATATTTTGTACTCCACCTGCACCTACGATCCGGATGAAAACGAGAAAGTGATGGCGTACATTCTGCGCCGCGTGCCCGGATGGAAGGCTGTGGAGGTGCCGTCCTTGGAGCGTTTTCGCAGCACTTTAGCAGATTTTCCGTGTTACCGTCTTTTGCCGGAGCACGGTGTCGGGGCAGGCGGCTTTTGCTGTCTGCTGTCAAAAAACAACAACTGTTGAACTCATATTAACCCCTCGCAAACAGATACGTGAATATGAATAAGTTTATTCCGCTCATGGCTGCCATCTTGGCTCCGTCTCTCTTCGCAGCTCCCGTTAAAGGAAAGGCTGATTTGCTTGCCTCCAATACCGTGATTGCCCGCTTTGACGGCTTTACGGAAATTCCCTGCCGCCACATGACGGCTGATTGCCCGGATAAGTGCGACCACGCTACCAAGGTGGCCAACTTTACCGTGCTGGTGAATGAGGATTACAAGCAGCCCGGCAAGTACGGTGCAGATAAGGCAGAGGTTGGCTCTACCATGATGGTGGATGTTAAGAAGCCTACTCCTGGCCAGGACGATGCCGCTATTTTTGCCTTGGTGGATCAGCTTACCCCCGGCGACACCGTGCGCCTGACGCAGGACCACCTCTACATTGACGAAGGCTGCTACATTTACCCCGCCTATCCCGTCTCTAAGATGGAGAAGGTTGACAAGCCCGCCGCCGCACCGGAGGTGCCCGCTTTTGTGCCCGCAACGCCCATTCAGCCCCGCATGATGCCCGGCCGTCGTGCTCGCTAAATCGGCACAGCTGAGTTTGTTGATGGGCTGCTCCGTTCTTGTGGCGGAGCAGCCTCTCCTTGCCACGGCCCAAGGAGCTGCTGCGGTGTACCCGCAACGCCCCTTGCGTGCCGCCCCTGCAGAGCTTGCGGTGGTGATGATTGGGGGCTTTGGTGATGAAATAAGCGGCATTATTGAGCAGACTGCACGTTTTATGCCGCCCTTGGCTAAGCATGAAGCGCGCGCCTATTATCACTGGAACGGCGGGGTGCCTGCAGATGCCGCACAAGGTGTGCGCCTTATTGCAGAGCATGTGCGCCGCTTTCAGCAGAGCAATCCGCAGGCAAGTGTGGTGCTTTTAGGCCATAGTTTCGGGGCCTCCACCGCCTTGCAGGTAGCGCAATTGTTGGCGCCACCGACTCAAGCTCAGGTAGAAAGCCGGGGGCGCATCCTGTTGCTTACCATCGACCCCTCGGACCGCATGGTGCAGCCCAAACGCCCTGCCGCCGTTACATGGTGGGGGAATTGCTATGTGGTCCACTCACAGTCCGACCACGATTTTATTGTGGAGTGGGGCGGGCGATGGGGCCATTGCCAAGAGGCGGATGTGAACATCCGCTTTGACGGACGCCGTACGGATGAATACGGGCAACAGTTTATACACGACAACGCGCTTGCGCTCCTCCTGAGTGCGCGGGGCTCCGGCTCCCGCTCTCTGTATCAATGGGTTCTTGCCTTGCTTAACCAAGGTAGCCCAGCAACTTGAGCAACCACAAAAAAAGGGCTGCCAGTGCGCACAAATGCCACACCAACACCCAAACACGGCTCACATTAGAGCGGCGTGTATTGTCTACAAACTGCTCTAATTTGAGTCTCTGCTTTACAGCGAGAACTTCCTCGTTCTTGGTCATTTCTTCGCTCATAGCCTGCGCCCCCATTCTAGCACATTTTATTTCAATCCGCAACCATAAATTCATGCACCTTATTAAAGCTTTTAACTCTGTTAAAGTTTTTAGTTGATAGCCCCATAAATAGCAATTTATAGAAGTACGAGGGACGAATTCCGACATACGAATTTATGAGTTCCGCGCCTTACGGCGCAAAGATAGCAAAGCTCAGCATAAGCTGCCACCCGCGCTTAAGGCGCGGGCGGTAAGCGAGGCTAGGCTTTGCCCTTCGTGCGGCGCAGCCGCCTAGAAACCAGAGCCCGTAGCACGGGCGGCATATCAATAGCGAGTGGGTGGAGCCGCGTAGCGGCGAAACCACTCGTAACCTATGAATAATATCGGAACCCGCGCCAGCGGGTGGCACGGTGGGTGGATCTAAATTGACCTTTAGCAAAAATATAAAGCGATGTTTCAACATTTGGTCGATGGCAGTGCTAATTCATTCCCGTCTCCACGGATAAAACGGGGGATATCATAGATGCAGTAAAAAGCCGCTATCCTTGGTGAAGGACAGCGGCTTGAAGGGGGGGATGGTGGAGAGCTGTAGGTTACATGCCTCCGCGCAGCATGGATTCTGCCATCACATTACCGAGGGCGGCGGCGTGCTTGAGAGCAGCCAAGGCTTTGTCGGTGTCTTTAGCCAGCAGCTTACCATCTAAAAAGCACATGGCCAGCACAAAGAGGGCAACATGGTCGCCGGATTGGGCGGCGCTTTCCAAATCAGCCACATCAGAATACGTTTTTACCTGCGCAAAGTAGACGCGGGCAAGCTGATTTTGTGCCTCGGCATGGCCGGCAAAAGCGGCATTGCGCAGGTGCTCTGCGCCTTGTGCAGCATTGCCGGCCTTAAAGGCAGCGGCTCCGAGTTCGTATTCTTGCTGAGCGTCCATTACTTAGCTTGAGGTGCAGAGAATTCAACCTTGAGGCTGTGTACGGTGCCGTTAAAGGACTCGCCCACAGTCTGCAGCGGAAGAATAAAGGTGGAGCGCAGACCCTTGGTGCGGTTCTGCCAGCCGTTGTCGCGATCCTTGTAGCTCATGAGTGTCAGCGTGCCGATTTCTTGGCCGTCTACCAGCAGCTGGGTGGACTGCGGCTTGCCGATAAGCTCGATGGTTACTTTCTTGCCAACGGGGAGCTTGCCACCGAAGGAGAATTCCATAGCATCGTTGCGGCGGAAGCCTACGGTGCCATCCTTCATGGTGGCATACAGCTTACCTTCGGGGCCGCTGAGCAATACCTGCTCGGTGCCTTCAGGGGCGGCAGCAAGCTCAATTTCTGCGGTCAGGTGGTAGTTCGGGCCGGCGGCCTCCTCGTTGAGCTGCATGGGCAGGGAGGTGGGCTGCACGCATACCGGGGCATCGCCTGTGCGCAGATAGAGCGGGTTGATATTGGGAGCCTCGCCAATCTTGCTTACCAAGTTGCGGTGCTGCTCGAAGTTGTTCGGGTTGTGCTCCGTACCCCACATGCGCTGGCTGAGAACATCGGCAGAGCTGCGGAAAATCTCCCACACATCATACATGCCGTAGCCGGAGTGCTTGAGGTCCGTCATATCGTTCCAAATGGCAAAGGTAGAGCCAATAAGGTTGGGGTGGCCTGCAGGGATATGGGCGTTGCCGACATAGTTGGGGCGCCAGTGGTTGTATACCCACTTGTGGTTCTTATCCATGCGGTAGTAATTGGCAAAGGGCACGATGTAGAGGTGGCCGTCATTGGTGTTGATGAGCTTGTAGCCATCGTTCATAGCCTCGATGGGGTCTTGCCACTGGGCGCTCCACAGGTTCATTTGCACGCCCTCGGATTCTACCTTGGTTTTGCCGGGCTTGTGGGTAAGACTGCCCCAAATGCGCGGGGTAAAGCCACGGCTCTTCACGTGCTTGAGCAAGCCGTCTGCAAATTTGCGGTATACCTCAGCCTCGCCGTAGAACTCATCGGCACCCACGTGGATGACGCAGCCGTCCAGCACGGGCTTGTCGGCAAAGTTCTTGTCGGGGGTCAGGTACTCATCCAGCACCTTGCCCACGAACTTGAGGGTCTCGGGGTTGCCGGCATCAATGTGGTCGGAGCGGCGGCCGGGGTGGTTCATCGGGCCCTGGTAAATCAAATCCGGGCGCACCTTGGTGAAGGAGAGGGCGTGGCCGGGAGTGTCAAACTCGGGCACAATGTTGACACCGCGCAACTTAGCGTAGTCAATAAGCTCTCGGAATTCTTTCTTGGTGAAGAAAACGTCTTCCGCTGTCAGTTTTTGTCCGTTTTCGCCAACGATGTCGCTTTCCAAACGGAAGGCGGTGTAGGCTTCCTTAAGCGGGTCGTGGCCGTCCTTCACATACTCTTCCAGGAAGATGTAGTTGTTGTTGATGACGAGGTGCAAGTCATTCATCTTGTACCAAGCCATGGCGTTAATCACGTCGCGCAGGTCTTTGAGGGTGTAGGGTGTGCGGGCAATGTCGAACAGCACGCCGCGTACCTCATAGCGGGGTACGTCGTATGCCATACCATAGGGCATGCTGCCACCCGTTTGCTTGAGAATCTGCAAGATGGTGCGTGAGCCCCAGTAGACACCTTTGCCTGATGTGGCAGATACGGTAATGCCGGATTCATCCGTGTGCAGTCTGTAGGCTTCTGCCTGGTTGTCGTAGTTCTTCTTTTTCTTTCTGGGAACGACAACAAACTCAATGTCTGCTTTTTCACGGTCAACAATTTGAACCTCTTTGCCGAGCACATCTCTCAAATCATCAAGAATGATGGCTTGGCGCTCATCGTTCAGACCGCCGAAGAAGACGCCTACGGAATCGCCCAGCTTGTACTCACCTTTGCCGCCCTCCCATTGCAAGATGGAGGGTACCACCTGCGGCTTGGGGTTACCATCGACCTTGTTGGCGCTCTTTACAATGATTTCGTAATCCTTACTGAAGGCCTCTTTACCGTCTTTTGTTACCTTAAAGTTAACATTAACGGGGGTATCGCTGATAACGGGTCTGATAGTACCGTTAGGTTTGATAATCTGCTCATAGTCGGCACCCAAAAGCTCTACTTTAGCGCCCTGAACAGCGGGAATGGTAAGCTTGCCTCCGCTCACGAGCTCCGTAGGAACGGTCAGGTTGTCGGCAATTTGCTTAGCATCCTGCCCCATGAGTGAGGTTGCAGTCATGGTTGCTGCTAATAACATAAGTGTGGATTTGGTCATAAACTTGATGGTATAATGTCTATAAGGCAAAACTACGCGAGATGAATCCAAGGCAGCCTGGTGGCAGCCGGCGCGCAGTGAAGGGTAGTAGAAAGCTGCAGCTCATTGAGGGTTTGCTGCATGCAGTTGAAAGCTGTATCGGGGGTGTTGCAATCCTGGCTCAGGTGCGCTAACACCACGTGTTGTAAACGCGGGTGCGCAATGGTGCGCACAAAATCGCAAGCTTGAGCGTTGGATAAATGCCCGAAGTTGCTGGCAATGCGCTCAATAAGATAATACGGACGCCCTGAGTTTTGCAGCATCTGCGGGTCATAATTTGACTCCAGATACAGGGCATCCACCCCTTGCAAAAGCTCGGTCATCACATGCGGAATCTTCCCCGTATCCGTCACATACCCCAGCTTTTTTTCGTTGTACTCAAACAGGTAGCCCACCGGGTCCGTGGCATCGTGGTGCACACTAAAGGGAGTTACGCGTATGTCTCCTATTTGCACCGTGCTGCCCGGTTCTATGTAGGTGTAGCTGGCGTTATCTGTAATGCAGCGCAGCTCTTGCCCCATGTAGCGGGTGCAGTAAATATGCAGCTTGTCTTTTTTGGCAAGTTGCCCCAGCCCGCACACGTGGTCTGTGTGCTCGTGGGTAAAGAGCAGGGCACTGAGTTGCGGTACGCTCAGCCCGCATTCTTTCAGGCCATTGCGAATACGCGTGGCGCTGATGCCGGTGTCTACCAGCAGGCGGGTATCGCCACCGCATATTACGGTGGCATTACCCTTGCTGCTGCTGGCCAGTACGGAAAAACGCATTAGTCCTGCGGGCAAAATTACTCTTCTACCGGGCTTTGCTCCGGTGCGGCGGAAGCCTCGGCTGCGGCGCGGGCGGCGGCTTCTGCTTGGGCTTTTGCTGCTGCGGCTGCTTCTACCGCGGCGCGCAACTCGGCCTCAAACTTAGCTCTGGCCTCAGCTTCTGCCTTAGCTTTGGCCTCTGCTTCTGCCTTAGCTTTGGCTTCTGCTTCTGCCTTAGCTTTGGCTTCAGCTTCTGCCTTAGCTTTGGCTTCTGCTTCTGCCTTAGCTTTGGCTTCTGCTTCAGCCTTAGCTTTGGCTTCTGCTTCTGCCTTAGCTTTGGCTTCTGCTTCTGCCTTAGCTTTGGCTTCTGCTTCTGCCTTAGCTTTGGCCTCAGCCTCTGCCTTAGCTTTGGCTTCTGCTTCTGCCTTAGCTTTGGCCTCTGCCTCTGCCTTAGCTTTGGCTTCTGCTTCTGCCTTAGCTTTGGCTTCTGCTTCTGCCTTAGCTTTGGCTTCTGCTTCTGCCTTAGCTTTGGCCTCAGCCTCTGCCTTAGCTTTGGCCTCTGCCTCTGCCTTAAGACGTTCACGAATCACCATATTTGTGGCAAGTGCCGTGCGGGGAGCAACATCATTCTTACGCAGCTCGTTCAAGGGCTTGCCATTCAGGCGGCCTGTCTGAGCCTTAAGGAACTCTGTGACGTTGTGGATGGTAGACTCCGAGGGGGAGAGCGCGGTTTGTGCCTCGAACATAATACGCACAGCGTCGCTCAGCTCTGTAACCGTACCGGTGTGGAAGTACGGAGCCGTAAGAGCCACGTTGCGCAGAGACGGTACACGGAACATGTCCGTGTGCTCTTCCTTCTTGGTAAAGTCCTTCAGACCGAAGGCACCTTCGGTGTAGCCCACGGCATGAGCACGCAGGGGAGCATCTGTGTTGATGTACTCAAAGCTCTGGCCACCCAAGGCAGGGCCGGCGTGGCAAGAAGCACAACCATAGGCCTTAAAGTCATTCATACCGGCAATTTGCTCTTCCGTCATGGCATCCTTTTCGCCAATGCGGTACAGGTCAAATGCGGAGAAGGGAGTCACCAAGGTGCGCTCATAGGCTGCAATGGCATCGGTGATGGTCTTGTCGGTCATGCCTTCATCGCCGTATACCTTCTTGAAGAGCAGCACATAGCGCTCGTCTTTAGCCAACTTGGCGGCAATTTCCTTCCAGTCTTCGGGCTTGCTGTAGCCCATTTCCACGGGGTTGAGGGGCGGGCCGCCGGCCTGCTCCTGCAAATCCTTGGCGCGGCCATCCCAGAACTGGCGGATATGCCCGGCAGCATTGTAAACGGTGGGTGCATTCACGCCACCCAACTGAGGCTTGCCGTCTGCACCGGGAACACCCTCAGACTTGGGCAAATTATCCGTGCCACCCTTGGTGAGGTCGTGGCAGCTGGAGCAGGAAACCTGGTTGGTGGTGGAAAGCGAGGGGTCGAAGTAGAGCATGTGGCCCAACAGAATCTTGGCTTTTTCCACCTCATCCGTTACCGCCTTAGCCGGCTCAATGGGGGCAAAAACAGCAGCATCAATCAGGTCGGCATCGTAGTAATGGCGCATGATGGCTACATCATTCATCGTCAGCTTAGAGGCCGGGTGAAAGATGGTGTAAGCGGTCGGAGGCATGCGGCGTGTGCGCAGTACATAGTCCATCTTGGCCATGTTGACAAGCTCACTGCGAATGCCTTCGTCCTTCTTCATGGAGAAAGCGCGCTGGGCGGCCTCTACATCGCGGCTCAACTTGCCGAAGGCGAGAATATTAATAAACTTGTTGTACTCCGGATTTTCGCCGTGGCAGGCAGCACATTTTTGCTCCAACACCACATTGGCCATGGCCTTAGCGGCATCGCGGTCTGCCGGTACCGGAATCTGAGACTCGTGCTCGGCAGGAAGAATAACGGCAGATAACACGCCGGCTGTGGCAATCGTAACCGTTGCAGCCGTAACGCCGTAAATGTAAGGGGTTATTTTCTTGTTCATATGTAACGCGTCGTATGTACCATACTACTTTAACATATTTTTCCCACAATTCAAGCTGGAATTACGCCTGTTGCGCTTAAATCTGCACAGTTGCTCAAGTTTGAGCTGCTTCAGAAACGGTGATGTTGAATATTGAAAGTTGAATGTTGAAAGTGGATGAGGGGTGCCAAAGGTGATTTTTTAGGCAAAACGGCAATTTTTTGTTACCCACTGAGCCACCCGTTGCACGGGGGCTGATTGTTAGTCATCATCTCCGCACGAGGGGTAAAGCCCAGACTCTTTACCGCCCTCGCATTCCGCGCTCAAGGCGCGGGCGACAGCTTATGCTGAGCTTTGCTATCTTTGCGCCGTAAGGCGCGGAACTCACAAATTCGTATGTCGGAATTCGTCCCTCGTACTTCTACAAACTCCCATTTAGCGTAAAAATTGGGCACCTTGCCCCGGGCCTGATGGCACACGGGCAAGGACCTTACATATTCATGGCATCCGGGTTATCCATCAGGCCGGATTTTTCCAGATAGTAATCATAACCGCCGGCGTAGGGGGTAACGGTGCCATGGGCAATGTGCAGCGTCTTTTCTGCAAGGGCGCGAATAAAGTGCACGTCGTGAGAAATGAACACCAATGTGCCTTCATAGCGCTTAAGAGCTTGAGCCAAGGCCTCCACACTCATGATGTCGAGGTGTGTGGTCGGCTCGTCCATGAGCAGCAGGTTCGGCGGATTTACCAAGAACTTCACCAAGCTGAGGCGTGATTTTTCACCACCGCTGAGCACCTCTACACGCTTCTCGCAGTCCAGCTTTCGGAACATGAAGGAACCCAGCACGGCACGGGCTTCCTCCTCGCGCAGCTCCGGGTCGGCATTCATAATTTCCTCCAGCACCGTGAAGTTCGGCGTCAGGTTCTCCGAGCGCATCTGCGAGAAGTAGCCAATGCGCGTTGTTGTGCCCAAGGTGCGGGTGCCTTCATCAATTGGTACCACACCGGCCAAAATCTTCAGCAGGGTGGATTTGCCTGCGCCATTGGGACCCACCAGTACAATGCGGTCGCCACGCTCAATCAGCAAATCCAAATTCTTGTAAATGCGCTTCTCGCCGTAGCTCTGGCCCACTTTCTCCAGCTCCATCACGCGCTGCATAGCGCGCGGCGGCTGCGGGAAGATAAACTTGAACATGCGGCGGGCTTGCTTCGGTTTTTCAATACGGCGGATTTTCTCCAACTGCTTAATGCGGCTCTGCACCTGGGCAGCCTTAGAAGCCACAGAGCGGAAGCGGTCGATAAAGGACTCAATGTGTGCAATCTCTCGCTGCTGGTTACGCCAGGCTGCGAGCAAAATCTCGTAACGTTGTTCCTTCAGCTCCAAGAATCGGGAGTAGTTGCCCGTGTAGCGCACCAACTCTTGGTTCTCAATGTCGTAAACCGTCTCCACCAACTCATCCATGAAATCGCGGTCGTGAGAAATCATGAAGATGGCACCGGGGTAATTCATGAGGTAGCGGCGCAGCCACAGCAAGCTCATGAGGTCCAAGTGGTTCGTCGGTTCGTCCAGCATCAGCAAATCCGGCTCGGCCACCAGCAGCTGCGCCAAATGGGCACGCATGACCCAGCCACCACTCATCTCGCGGGCAGGGCGGTGAAAATCCTCATCCTTAAAGGCAAGACCCTTCAGAATACGCTTGGCCTTCGGCTCCAACTGGTAGCCGTTGTTGGCAATGAAAATATCCATAGCATGCGCATAATCATCGCTGGAGTTGTCGCCCTTAGCATCGCACAGCTGAATCGTGCGAATCGCTTCACCCATCTCCGGGGTAATGCTCATGGCAATCTCCAGCACCGTGCGGTCGGAGGGGTCGCCTGCCTCCTGCGGCAGATAACCGACAAGCCCGTATTCATCCATGATAATCTGACCCTCATCCGGGGTGTCTTGCCCCAAAATCATGCGGAAAAGGGTGGATTTACCGGCGCCGTTGGGGCCAACCAAGGCAATGCGCTCGCCCCAGTTAACGATGAGTTCCGTCTCAAAGAACAAGGTGCGTCCGGCGTGGGCTTTTGTCAGTTTCTTGATGGTCAGCATGCGCGGATAGTATACACCCTTTTTTCAGAATTGCAATCCATATTTTGCCCAAACCCTCGGGAGGTTGAATGTTGGATGTTGGGTATTGAAAGTAATGCGTTAAGTGTCAGTTGTTAGTTGTGCAGCCAAGCTTCCTCCTAACGTAAATCAAACATCCAACATCATTCCACGCAGCCCGGGCAGTTGCGTACCCAATGGTTGGGGGATATTTCGATGAGCTCCGGCACGCGGTCGGTCAGGCACAGCTCGGGCTTACCGGATATGTTGCGTGGCTTAAAGGTGCAGCCGCGCACCGGCTCTTTAAGGGAAGGGGGCAAGCCCGGAATCGTCTGCAAGCGGCAGCCTTTGGCGTGTGCCGACGGAATAGACGCCATGAGGGCGCGCGTGTAGGCATGGCGCGGGTGCTCAATCAGCTCTTGGGCGGGGGCGCTTTCCAAAATGCTACCGGCATACATTACCTGAATACGGTGGGCATATTGTTTCACCACGCCCAAATCATGCGTAATGAGAATAATCGCCGTGCCCAGTTCTTGCTGGCGTGCCTGCAATAAATCCAGTACCTGCTTTTGCACGGTTACGTCCAGCGCCGTGGTCGGTTCATCGGCAATCAGCAACTGCGGACGCGTTACCAGCGCCATGGCAATCATCACACGCTGCCTCATGCCGCCGGAAAACTCATGCGGATAGCAGGCAGCACGCTCTGCGGGATTCGGTATGCCTACACGCGCCAACTCTTCCACCGCGAGGGCGCGTGCTTCTTTCCATTTCATGCCACGGTGAATTACCAAGGGCTCGGCCACTTGGTCGCCTATGGCCATGCACGGGTTCAGGCTCGTCATCGGATCCTGAAAAATCATCGAGATGCGGTTTCCTCGCAAGGTGGATAACTCTTTCTCATTCAGTTTCAGCAAGTCCCTCCCTTCAAAAGTCGCCTGAGCTGTCTCCGGAATCCAAGCCGGGGGCTTGGGCAAAAGACCCATGAGGGCAGAGCATGTCACCGATTTGCCGGAGCCGCTTTCGCCTACAATCCCCAGCGTTTCGCCCGCTTTAATATCAAAGCTCACCTTGTTGACCGCGTAGACGGTGCCGGCGCGGCTCCGAAACTCGACACTTAAATCTTTTACCTGCAACATGAGAAATCGCGTATAGTGGGTGCGTGTCTGCTGTTAGCGGAGAAGTTCTGTTACAATCCTCGCGCCATAATAGCCATGCTCCTTCGCGCGCGCTTTCACGGCGGAGTCTGCCTCGTGCAAAGCCCGCAAAAGCTGCTGAAGCCCCGCATCACTTGTCGGCTGAATGAGCTCGGCTCGCATCGCGTAGCGTGCCATGAGTAGGGCTGCGGCACGGTCAAGCGCATACGTCTCTGCTCTCTCTTTGTTGTTGATACCGCCCGCTTGTTGAATTGTCGATTTCAAGAGGTCGATGAGTTGCCCGCGCACGCGTGCTTTCTCCTCTTCCGTGGGCGGGGGCAGGGAGGCAAGCTTATCTTCTTCGTAGGCGGCTATCATGATACGCGAGCCGTAAAAATCCGCGGCTTTAATGCGCTGCACCTCAGCAAGCAATTTATCTTGTAGCGCTTCATCCGGCTCCACATCGCCTCCCTTAAACGCAGCTGTCGTGCCTATCCACAGCATAACGCTGCCCCTTGTTTTAAGTGGAGCGGCATGCCGGTCGGCACTCGCGGTGTCTTGTATGGCTTCTGCCAAGCTACAGCATTCGTTAGCCAAGCGATAGAAAAGGGCGTTTGTGCCCTCATCTGCTGTGGCCGCCATACAAATGGCCGGTAAAAGACTCCATGTCGCGTTCATGCTCAAATTATGCCTGCCGCACCCCGCTTTGGCAAGTAAAATATCTGAGCACTACATAAAATTGAAAATTTGTTTTGCTAATTTATCAATGGGTTATGAAAAATGAAATAAAAAAAGTGAAAATTTATTCATTTTTTACTTGCCAAACGTCTAAAATATGTGTATACTTCCCTCGCACCCCGTAAACAACGGTCTGCGGTAAGTGGCTCGGTAGCTCAGTTGGTAGAGCAGCGGATTGAAAATCCGCGTGTCGGCGGTTCGAACCCGTCCCGAGCCACTCTTTTTGTGTCTACATGACACGTCTTTTCTCTTCAGGGCGTAGCTCAGCCTGGTAGAGCGCCAGCTTTGGGAGCTGGATGTCGCAGGTTCGAATCCTGTCGCCCTGATTTGTTTTTCTTATTCTCTAACGCGCTATTGCAAGCACCTCGCTTCGCTACAGCGCGTTTTTTGTTGTACGCCACCGAGCCTCTTCCTGTGCCTCCTCCGGGGGCTGGTGCGAAACTTTTTCCAAAGACCTCCCGAGTAGCAGCTCTGGGAAGTCTTCTTTTTGTCTTGGCTGAATTAGTCACATGGCTATGAGACCAAGGGAGGTGATACGATACACCATGGTATCAGCTGCAAGCTTGCTGCCGACAAGCTCGTATTGTGCTTCATCGTAATTTCGGATATACATAACTGCTTTGTGTGAGGTTGGTATGTAACATGTGGTGCTCTTTGTCTTCCCGGTGTAATGAGTGTGATCCACCAGGGGAAGAACCTTCCGGGCTATGCGTGACAATCCAGAAGGATATCCATAGCCGCGAGAGCAATCTGAAAGACTTGCAGGAGTCATATGAATGCGCCAAGACCTATACCCAGCTTGTGAAACAAGAACTGGCAAGAATCCTCTCCCGCCGGTGATCTCGGCAGCGCTGCTTGATTAGAGGTAGTTTATCGCCGTGTCATGTAAGAGAAGCTGTCACTATGATCCCGGCGGGCAGGAAAAGATGAAAATCCTACAGTCCGTGCTTGCTCACAACCTTCGGAAATGATATCATAAACGTAGTCTTACCATTCTCCTTTCTCATCATGAAAACTGACTTAGCTGGTCGCATAAGAAATACTCATTTGCCTTATTCCAAAGGATTGCTGCCTGTTCTAGAAGCGGTGGTAAATTCCATTCATGCAATAGAAGAAAAAGGTAAAATTACAGACGATGATTACATAGACATTACAGTCAGAAGATTGGAGACGTTACCTTTTACGGACGGAAGGAAAGGCAGACCTATTTTAGGAGATATTTGCGACATAGTAATTCAAGATAGCGGAATTGGATTTAACGCCGAAAATTTTTCTGCGTTTCAAACGCTCGATACAAATCACAAAGAACATCTTGGCGGGCGTGGTATTGGTCGGCTTATGTGGTTGAAGGTTTTCGATAACGCTCGAATAACAAGCTATTATCAAAATGGCGCAACAAAGGCATGCCGAAAGTTTACTTTTCAATTACCCGATGGGGTTGCTGAGGGAGATGGTGATTCATATGAGGCTTCACCTGATGCAAAAATTGGAACAACTGTGGAGCTTACTAATTTTCACACCAAGTATCGAAATGCTTCACATAAGCAGTTAGAATCAATAGCAAAAGATATTCTCGAACACTGCATGTGGTATTTTATTAGACCTGATGGAGCGCCACGTATTACCCTCAAAGAGGAGCTGCAAGAAAAGGACTCAGACAGAATCTGTCTTCAGGATTTTTATGAACAACTTAACACTGAACAACCTGTTCTACAAACTTTTAAAATTAAAGATTTTACTTTTGATGTTGAGCTTCTGAGACTAAGAGGTTCTTTCGCCGGAGAATCAAAGATTGCATATTGCGCTAATAAACGAGTAGTAAAAGAGATCCCAATGTTACCTGTTTTGGGAAATATAGGGGGAAATTTAAAAGATGGAAACGGTCCCTTTGTGTGTCATTGCTATGTCTCCTCTAGATACCTCGATGAACACGTCCAAGGTGATAGATTGGCTTTTGATTTTGAAGACGATGCCGGAACAATCTTTGAAGATCCTGAACTTAACTTCCGTATTATTGAAAATAAAGTCAAAGTTAACATAGAAGAGTATCTTAGCGAAGAACTTGCCTTCATTCGCTCAGAAGGACGACGAAGGGCTCAGGACTTTGTCGACAATAAGGCACCTCGATACAAACGCCTACTTAATTCTCTTCCTAGTGACTATACGTTCCCGCCAAACGCAAGCGAAAAAGACATTGAAGCTGAATTACATAAAGAGCAATACAAAAGAGAAGCAACCGTATTAGCGGAAGGGGAGCGTTTACTCTCCCCTCCCGACACTATGGATGCGAATGAGTATTATGAAAAAGTATCAGAATTTCTCAAAGAGCTAGACGATGCCAAAGCGTCAGATCTCGCTGCATATGTACATAAGAGACATATGGTATTAAAGCTTCTCGAATCATATCTTAACAGAAATTCTGATGGTAAATATGAGAAAGAAAAAGTTATCCATCAGCTGATCTTTCCAATGCAACAAACGAGTGATGCGATAGAGTTAATGGATTCAAATTTATGGGTAATTGACGAACGTCTTGCATTCCATAACTACCTTGCATCTGATAGGCCAATTTCCACCATGCCTATCACTTCATCGATTTCGCGCCTAGAGCCCGATTTATGCGTTCTGCAAGTGCCAAATTCCGACAATGCACCAGCATTAGATATGAGTGAAAATCCTATGATTGTTTCGGAATCTGCCTTGTCTACAAACAACGTAGCATTAACCATCATAGAATTTAAAAAGCCCATGAGGAATGATGCCTCTGATTCAAAAAATCCATTGGAACAAACATACGATTATTTCCGAAAGATCGCTGACAACAAGGTGACCACAGCTCAGGGGCGTCCCATAGAGTTACCCAATGGAATAAGAAAATACGCTTATATTATATGTGATTTGACTCCCTCAATGAGGAGAGCTTTTGAAAATTACAACTGCACGCCAACGCAAGACAACGCCGGTTATTACACGTATAACACCCAATTAAATGTTCAGGTTGAAATAATTTCATTTAACAAATTGGTGCAAGCTGCCAAGGAGCGTAATAGGGCATTTTTCGACCGATTGGGCTTACCTTGTTTCTAAAGTCTCATTTTTTCAGTAAGCAAAAACATCAAGAAAAGGAGTTGAACGAAACCTCTCCTTTTCCTGATGTATGGGCGGCTCGAAAGTGTTTCTAAGACAAGATAGGGTAAATAATTCCCAGCTTAGTAGAAAAATCGGGAAATCCGAATTTTCGTATGGACTATGCTTCAAAATCGTCTCCTCTGGCTTAAACAGGGGTTCGCGAAAGATAAGCTCATTCAAAGCGGAAAAGTACGAATTCGCCACGCGAATCAGGCGTAGCCTTCCTCTTTCCTGTACATTTCGTTAATTCCGCGTCAACTATCTGTAAAAATGCGGATTAGCTGCTTGTAAACAATCACACAATCTGGTAGAATATCGAGCATGACGTGTGGCTTTTTAAGCCTTTAACATATATGGAGTGACAATATGAGCATGGAGTACGCACCAGGCATGCGCTTGAATATACGCGGAGAGGAGTGGCTTCTTCGCAATGTGGTTACGACCACGCATGGCACTTGCCGCTTGGATGTCATTGGCTTATCGCCGATGGTGCGTGATCGCGAGGCTGTATTCATGGCTGATTTAGAGGAATCCTTGCCGGAGCGCTGGGGCCGCATCCAGATACTGGATCCCCGGGAGACTGAGCCGGTGCGTGATGATTCCCCCTACTTCCGCAATGCCCGTCTGCATCTGGAGGTGCTCATGCGCCAGACCGCTCCGTCTGATGCCCTCATTCACCGTGGGCACAAAGCCGCTATCGATGTGCTTCCCTTCCAGTTAGAACCCGCGCTCAGTGCGCTGGAACAACCTCGCCAGCGTATCCTGATCGCTGATGCTGTCGGCCTCGGTAAAACGATTGAATGCGGCATCCTGCTGTCCGAACTCATTAAGCGTGGCCGAGCCCGCCGCATCCTTGTGCTCACGGGCAAGTCCATGCTCAAGCAGTTCATGAAGGAGCTGTGGAACCGTTTCTCCATTCCCTTGGTTCGTTTGGATTCCGCCGGTATCGCCCGCATCCGCCGCGAGATACCCTCCAATCAGAACCCCTTCAGCTACTACGATAAGACAATCATCTCCATTGATACCCTCAAGCAGGCCGGTGCCTACCGCCGTTTCCTAGAGGATTCTCATTGGGATGTCATCGTTATCGACGAAGCCCACAACATTGCCGCTCGTGGTAAGTCGGTGTCGCAGCGCGCCAGCCTGGCTGAGTCTCTCGCTAATAAGTGCGACTCACTCATCCTTCTGTCCGCTACACCGCATGACGGTCGCAAGGAGTCCTTCGCCAGTATCATCAAACTGCTGGACCCCACAGCTATCAGCAACGTGCAGGACTACAAGAAGGAGGATGTTCGCGCCCTGGTCATCCGCCGTTTCAAGAAAGACGTACGCGATCAGCTCAGCAAGGATTTCCCCGAGCGCGTGCAGTACAACCACGTCTCCACCCCATCCGAGGCTGAGGCCGCTATTTATCGCGAGCTCTCTACGCTGGAACTGGAAATGGACAAGGACGGGGCAAAGAAACAGAGCACCGGCGTGACGATGCTTTTCAAGACCATGATAGGCAAGACGCTGGCCTCTTCGCCGGCAGCTTGCGTATCCTTGCTCTCTACGCGTTTAGCGAATCTGGAGAAGAAACAACCGGGTTCCACTGATATTCCGAAGTTGCAGCGTCTGCGTACACTGGCCGAATGCATCACGCCCGACTCATTCAGCAAATACACTGAACTGGTACGGCTCTTGAGCCAGGGCGGTGATATGCAGTGGTCTCGCGGTGCTGAAGATCGCGTTGTCATCTTTACCGAGAGCATCCCCACGTTGAACTTCCTGAGTGAGCATCTGCCTGTAGCCCTTGGGCTCAAAGAAAAGGAAGTGCGTACCATGCATGGCGGTATGACCGATGTGGAGCAGATGGAAATTATTGAGGAGTTCGGCAGGGCTGCATCCCCGGTGCGCCTGTTGCTCGTGTCAGATGTAGGCTCTGAAGGCGTAAACCTGCACCACTGCGCACACCGCCTCATACACTTTGATATTCCCTGGTCCTTGCTCACCTTCCAGCAGCGTAACGGACGTATTGACCGCTACGGCCAGACTCAGCAGCCTCGCATCGATTACTTGTTTACGGATAACTCTTCCTACGGCATTGCCGGCGATGCCCGTATTCTGGTGCGTCTGATTGCCAAAGATGCCCAGGTGCAGCAGAATATCGGCGATCCTCGCGAGTTCATGCTCTATAACATGGCTGACGATGCCGATGATATCATGCAGGAGGTATCTCTGTTGGCCGGCATCATGGAAGGCGCCAACCCCGAGGCCCGTCTGGAGGAAGCGCTCAGCGTTGATACCAGCGAGGTCGATGATTTCTGGAGCCTCTTTGATGCCCCTGCACCGGCACCCGTTGTCGAGGAACAGCGCACGGTAGAAGAGCCATCGCTCTATCCCTGCGATTTTGATTTTGTTGCCGAACTCTGCGAGTTTGCCAAGAAGAAGGATGCCCGCTTCTCGTACAAGCGCCACGATGAAGCGCCTCGTTCCCTGGAGCTGGAAGTAAGCAAGGAGTTCTACAAGGCTCGCGTGAAGCGTCAGTTCCCCGGCTGCTATGCTGAGGGCGACAAGTGGGAGCTTTGCGAGGATGTGCGAGATGTCATGCAAGCTGTCAACCGCGTACAGAAAGGTGTCACAGATGCCGAGTGGCCCACTACTCACCGTCTCTGGGAACAGGATCCCATGGTGGAGTGGCTCAGCAGCAAGGTTACGGCGGAGTTCGGTCGCAATACCGCTCCCGTCATCACCACCACGCGCTTGAAACCCACCGAGCGTATCGTGCTCGGCCTTGCCACTGTCACCAACCGCCGGGGCGTGCCGGTGGAGCAAATCTGGCGTGCTATCTTGTTCGACGGTGAATCTAAGGTGAGCATCATGACGCTCCAGGAGTGCTTCGATAAGTGCGATCTCTTTGCCGGTGGTACCTTGCCCAACACCGGCGCAGCGTTCGATGCGGAGGCATTCAAGCGTATTATCCCAACCGCCGTGGCTGAGCTCACGCACATGGCCCGGGAAAGCGCAGCCGCCTTTGAGCTAGAAAAGCGGGCCCAGCTTCAGGAGCAGACCGACCGCCTCAATACCTATCAAAACGAAACTCAGACCTATCTGGAGGGCTTCTATCAGGCCTCCAATACCCAGAAACGTAAGGAGGCAGAGCTGGAGAAGGTTCGCGCCACCAAGGCTGATCACGAACGATTTATCCGCGAATCTCTCACCACCGCAGATCATCCCTCTGTCCGTATTATCACTCTTTTTGCCGGCGCTACCGTATGAAGTCCATCTTTAACAACAACGAATACTTTTCCGACCACTATCTGAACGCTTCGCTTGCCGGCGACTGCAAGGAGCTGCTGGATAAGTGGACAGCTGCGGCTAAGCAAGCGAACGCCGGCCTCAGCGGTGCTGCGGCCAAGGCACGCACACCCAATGAGCTGCTTAAGGGTGACAAGGGTTTGCGCAGCAAGTGGGAGCGCACACGTGCTGAGGCCTTCAGCGAGGATACCGTTAGTGTCTGGGCTCATGCTTTGCTCACGGTGCTGGGCTATTCCCCGCAGGAACAGAATCTGACAATTCTTCTCGATGGCAAGGATGAGTACAGTGTGCCCTGTATGCTTGCCACGCCGAATGCGCTTAATCCCCGTCTGGTTGCTTTCGTGGTGCCGGACACGGATAATGATGCCATGCAGCAGCCCTCACCGCACCCCGGTAAAAGCTGGGCTCAGCTTATTGATGACCTTTTCAATCAGCCACAGCATCCCCGCTGGTGCCTGTTTATCCAGGGTGGCTGCGTGACTCTGATTGATTACAACAAGTGGTTCGACAAGCGCACACTTACTTTCAGCTTTGATGAGCTTTATGGTGCCCAGGTGGATGCGGAATACCGCCTTACGGCAGCACTGCTGCATGCCGATGCGCTGTGCCCGGATACTGGTACCTGCCTGCTGGATACCCTCACTGATAATTCCCATAAGAACGCCCACGCCGTTTCTACGGATCTGAAGAAAGCCCTCCAGGAGTGCATTCAGTTGCTGGGTAATGAATACGTGTGGTACAAACGTCACCAGACCAAGGATGCAGTCTATGCGGCTGATACCGATGAGCAGGCCAAGCAGATTGCGCTAGAGTGCCTGCGCTTCATGTACCGCCTGCTGTTCTGCTTCTATCTGGAATCCCGTCCGGAGCTGCGCTTCCTCCCCATGGGGGCAGAGCCGTACCTGCGCGGTTATTCGGTGGACTTCCTGCGCGATTGCGAGGAGATCCAGCTGGATGATGAACAGGCCCGGAACGGCTATTTCCTGGATGCGTCCCTGCGTCAATTGTTTGAGCTCATCTACAAGGGGCGAGAAGTGAGCTTCAGCGCCGGCACCGTGTCCGATGATTTCGAGATTGCTCCTCTCAAGTCTCACCTTTTCGATCCGGAGCGTACTCCTTTACTGAGTAAAGCCCATTTTCGCAACTTTGTGTTGCAAGATATTATCCGCCTTCTTTCCATTGGTGGCCACGGCAAATCCGGGCGCGGGCGTATCTCTTATGCATCTCTCGGTCTGAACCAGCTGGGCGCAGTGTATGAAAACCTGCTGGCCTATTCCGGTTTCTTCGCCCGCGATGTGCTGTACGAGGTCAAGCCCGCCGGTGAAAAGTATGATCCCACCGTGCATGCCTTCTTTGTGACGGAGGAAGAGTTGCAGGAATACACCGAGGAGGAACGCGCCATAGATGAAAAAACGAAGCGCTATGTTAAACACGATAAGGGTGAGTTTATCTACCGCCTGGCCGGCCGCAATCGCAAGAACTCCGCCTCCTACTACACCCCGGAGTCCCTCACCAAGTGCACGGTGCAGTTCGCACTCAAGGAACTGCTGAAGGATAAATGTGCCGACGATATTCTTAACCTCAAGGTCTGTGAGATGGCCGTGGGCTCTGCTGCTTTCTTGAATGAAGCTATCAACCAGCTGGCAGAGGCTTACCTGCGCATCAAGCAACAGGAAACAGGGCTGTCCCTTTCCCCGGAGGAGTACGGCTATGAGCTTCAGCGTGTGAAGATGTACATTGCCGACCGCAATGTGGTCGGCGTTGACCTCAACGGCACAGCCGTTGAGCTGGCCGAGGTTTCCCTCTGGCTCAATACCATCTATGAGGGGGCCTTTGTGCCTTGGTTCGGTATGCAGCTGCACCATGGCAACTCCCTTATAGGTTGCAAGCGTGCCTACTGGACCACCTCACTTCTCCGTTCCCAAAGCGCCAAGGATAAAAAGGCCCGCTGGGACGGGCAAATCCCCACAGCCTTTGACTGGAAAATCAAACAGCGCCCCGCTCATAGTGTATACCACTGGCTGGTGCCGGATGCCGGCATGGCTAACTACAGCCACAAGAATATCAAGAAATACTGCAAGGCTGAGCTGGCTCAGATTTCTGTCTGGCGCAAGGAGTTTATGTTCCCCTTCAGCGCAGATGAAATCGAACTGGCGTTGAGCCTCTCAGATGCCGCAGATAAGCTCTGGCAGCAGCATATTCAGGATATCGCGGATTTGAACCGCCGCACCACGGATGAACTGACAGTGTGGCCGCATGAAATGCCGGCGAATGCCCACCGTACCAGCACTCAGGAGAAGGATAAGGAATATAAGCAGTCCATCGGCTCCGAGACCTCGGCTTACCAGCGGCTTCAGCTGGCTATGGATTACTGGTGCGCTCTCTGGTTCTGGCCTATCGAGGAGGTTGCTAATCTACCCTCCCGCATAGACTTCCTCATGGATATGCACCAGATTCTCAACTCCACCGCTCAATTCCAGATGCAGGGCGAGCTGGACTTCGGAGAGCCGGTGAAGCAACAGGTTCAGGGGGAACTGGGCTTTAATGAGAAACCTATTTCGGCTATCATCAAGGAGTCTTCTCGTCTGACGATTGTCGACCGGGTGCGTCAGCAGCAACACTTCTTCCACTGGGAGCTTTCCTGTGCTCACATCTTCCACGAACGCGCAGGCTTTGATCTCATAGTCGGTAATCCGCCGTGGATTAAAGTGCAGTTTGAAGAGGCTGACCTTTATAGTGAAATTGAGCCCAAGATTATGGTGCGTAGTAAAGAGCACCCTGCTGATAAGGTGGGCAAGATGATGGTGCAGTATATTGATGATCATTCCGAGTGGTGTCCCGCGTATGTGAGGGAAGCTGCCAATGTGGATGCATCAAAGAATATGCTCAACGCACCGCAATCATACCCCCATCTGCAAGGATTGCAGCCCAATCTTTATCTGTGCTTTATTACAAAGTCGTGGGATATCACGAATAGAGGAGCCAATATCGGCTTTATTCATCCGGATGATTTTTACACATCATCCAAAGCCGGAGCTTTACGTGCTGCTGTTTATCCTCGTCTGCGGTATCATTTCCAGTTCCAGAATGAGCTCAATCTTTTTGCAGAAGTAGATCACCATGTAATATACAGCATTAACGTATATGGTAGTGAACAGTCTATACGCTTCGATCATGTATGTAATCTTTATGCTCCCGGGGCGCTCAGCGGCTGCTACGATGGATTACCTCATCCTGAGCCAGTAGAAGAGACGCGAACGGCAGATGGACATTGGTCTGTCAATGGGCATCCAAACAGAGTAATCAGCATGGAAGAAAAGGCTCTTGATATATTTGCCTCATTATTGGATGCGAAACATACTCCCGCAAGCTCTGCTAGTTTGGCTCGCCTGCATGCTGCCAGCCAGTTGGTCGCATTGAAAAAAATTGCCGAATATCCACGCAAGATTTCTAGTTTGAATGATGGCATGATTTCGACCCCGTTTTGGGATGAAACAAACTCTCGCAAAGATGGAACAATCAAACGAGACACCTGCTTCTCAGGACATTTAATCCTTTCGGGCCCTCATTTCCATGTAGGTAATCCCTGCTACAAGACGCCCCGAGCTAAGTGCGTATTAAATTCAGACTATGATATCATAGATCTGGAAAATATGCCGGATGACTACTTGGCTCGCACAAATTATACCCCGGCCTGCGGTGCAGATGAGTATGAACGCCGCTGTCCAAAATTACCCTGGAATCCGTCAATCAACTTCGTTGATACTTACAAAATAGCCTTTCGCCGAATGCTTGCTCAATCTGGCGAGCGTACGCTCGCCAGTGTGTTGACATGCGCCGGAACGGCGCATGTCCACACTGTGCGCAGTTTGACAACTGCGCACAGTGTGGACATGCTCGCTATCGCGAGCGTAACACAATCCATAATTGGTGACTACTATATCAAACTTACAGGAGCTGGAGATTTGCATTATCAATGGCAGCAACTCCCCCTACTTCCGCCGAAGGCGGCGATGAATTTGCGCGTTCTAGCCTTGAACTGCCTGACCGTGCATTATGATGCCTTCTGGCGCGATGTGTGGCAAGACGAATATAGGGAGGGCCGGTGGTACGGGGATGACGTACGCCTCCCTCATGATTTCTGGGCCAACCTGACTCCCGAGTGGAAGCGTTACTGTGCGCTGCGTAATGACTTTGCCCGCCGCTGGGCTCTGTGCGAGCTAGATGTACTTGTAGCGCGAGAAATTGGATTGACGCTGGAGGAACTCTGCGAAGCCTACCGCATCCAATTCCCAGTAATGCGCCAGTACGAGGCCGACACATGGTACGACCGCAATGGACGTGTGGTATTCACATGCTCCAAGGGGCTTGTGGGCCTTGGACTTGACCGCAAGACCTGGGAAGGCATCAAGGATAAGCCCGCAGGATTCACCTACGCCAAGACTTACACCGACAACACGCTGCCAACCGGCCCGGTGGAGCGAACCATCGTATACGAAGCACCCTTTGATCGCCGCGACCGCGAGGTAGACTACGCCACCATCTGGGCTGCCCTGGATGCCGAAGAACAAAACTCAGACAACTGAACCTATGAAGAACCAAGTAACCATACGCAGTTCTGCCGCTGAATACCTGACCTACATTGCCAGTGTAGGCGAGGCAGCAGAGCAGTTTGAAATCCGCTACGAGGATGAGAACATCTGGCTGACCCAGAAGATGCTGGCCTCTTTGTACGGCGTCGATACCAGAACCATTAATTACCACCTGAAGAAGGTTTTTGCAGATGCGGAATTGAGCGAAGATGCAGTTATCCGAAAATTTCGGATAACTGCCGCAGACGGCAAGAACTACCAGGCACTGCACTATGGGATACAGGCTGTCATAGCCGTGGGATTCAAGGTAAACTCCGAGCGAGCGGTGCAGTTCCGCAAGTGGGTGAATGCAATTGCCCATGAATACACCATCAAGGGCTGGGTGATGGATGATGAACGCCTCAAACAAGGTACTTATCTCTCCGATAAATACTTTGACGAGCAGCTGGAGCGTGTGCGCGAGATCCGCGCCAGTGAGCGCCGATTCTACCAGAAGATTACGGATATTTACGCCACCGCTGTGGACTATGACCGCACGTCGGCCGCGACCCGGCGTTTCTATGCAACGGTACAGAACAAGATGCACTATGCTGTGCATGGACACACGGCTGCCGAACTGATTGTAGAGCGCGCCGATGCTGAAAAGCCGCACATGGGGCTTACAACATGGAAGGCTGCTCCGGATGGTAAGATTATTCGTAGCGATGTGAGTGTGGCCAAGAATTATCTGAGCACGGAGGAAATGGCTCAGCTGAACCGCCTGGTGACAGCTTATCTCGACTTTGCAGAAAATATGGCGCTGCGCAAGATTCCGTTGACCATGGAAGATTGGGAAAAACGCCTGAACTCCTTCATTGAGATGTTTGAGTACGGCCTGCTGAAAGATGCCGGGCGCGTTACAACGGAAATCGCCAAACTGCATGCGGAAACCGAGTTCGAGAAATATCGTGTGGTTCAGGATAAGCTTTTCCTTTCCGACTATGACCGCTATCTACTGGAACTGGAGGAAGAAATGAAGCAGCAGACTCCGCGCAAATAATACCACTACACTATGTTACCTACACCCATAGCCCAGCAGATACAGGACAGCATCCGCGCCTTTTTGCAGCAGATGTTCCCATGCACCACGGAATACTTCCGTGGTATGGTGGATCGCCTGACGTGGGAAGAAGACAACGGATTGTTCCGAGGTCCCTGGTATGAGCTGCGTCTGCCGTTTGAGAGCGTGGGGGCAGAAACGCCGCTACCATTCCGTGTATTGGATTTCCCCTTCAAACCACACAAGCACCAGGCAGAGGCCTTTGCCCGGCTGTGCGGAGAAGAGCCGAAATCAACACTGGTAACCACCGGCACCGGCAGCGGTAAGACCGAGTGCTTCATGTTCCCTGTGCTGGACTACTGCGCCCGCAAGAGGTTGGAAGGTCAGAAGGGAATCAAGGCTATCTTCCTGTATCCTATGAATGCACTGGC
>JAEIGA010000546.1_pt1 | contig 55558 bp, 49 predicted proteins | sample 9270691 | NCBI WGS metagenome assembly JAEIGA01 (sample SAMN17057246, study PRJNA624740) | gut metagenome | biome: biome; isolation source: fecal sample | host: Bos grunniens | place: China: Xizang | collected 2019 | reverse complement strand
GTATCTTTGCACGCTATGTTTAACTAAAAATATTTTACAATTATGCCAAAAATGAAAACTAATGCCGCTGCAAAGAAGCGTTTTACTTTCACCGGCACAGGTAAGATCAAGCGTAAGCACGCTTATCACAGTCACATCCTGACAAAAAAGACTACAAAGCAGAAGCGTAATCTTTGCCACTCGGCACTCGTATCGAGCGTAGATGAGCCAAAGCTTATGAAGTTGTTGGTTAAGTAATTTTAATCACAATTTTACCAATTAAAATTAACTTTATTTATTAACCGGAGTGAAACAGCCCTAAAGAGTACGAGAGAATCGTGCCGCTGTTAACTTCATCAAAAACTTTTAAGTATGCCACGTTCAGTCAATGCTGTTGCGTCACGCGCAAGAAGAAAAAAGGTTTTGAAGCTTGCCAAGGGTAACTTTGGTTCAAGGGGAAATGTTTGGACAGTAGCCAAAAATACTGTTGAGAAGGGTCTGCAGTATGCATATGCACACCGCCGCCTTAAGAAGCGTACATTCCGTTCGCTGTGGATTACTCGTATCAATGCGGCAGTCCGTGCCTACGGTATGACCTATTCGGAGTTCATCGGTAAAGTAAACGCTAAGGGTATCGCTCTTAACCGTAAGGTTATGGCTGACCTAGCGATGAACGAGCCGAAAGCATTCGAGGCAATTGTAAACGCAGTTAAATAGCCTTTTGCTCTGCAAAAGATGAGGGGTAGCTTTATAGCCACCCCTTTTTTATTGTAAATATGTTTCACCTAACGAGTTCCGCCACCAAAGGCAAAGCCTACACTAAGAACAAGGTGATTATTCGCCTTTTCGTAGAACTTATAGGCTGCCGTTATACGCACATGATTTGACAATTCAACGCCAATGCGCGGCATAACGCAGGCATTAAAGCCACTCTTTGTTGCGTTAGCATTAAGATTATTCCACGCCACACCGGCACCAGCACCAACAAAAAGCGAAGCAAGGCGTCCTTGGAAAAAGTTATAGTCCGACACCACCATAAGCATCTGGCTGTCAAAATCGTGATTACTTAAGTAGTTTCCCAACTGTTGTGTACGGGTAAATGAACAGAGTCCAAAATGCACACCAATATCTAATGGCGTCTGGCTGAAGTTATACCTTACTTCGGCACTAACCTCAACACCTTGGCGACTCTCTCCAAAATGACTTATCCTATTTGCCGCCGTAGCTAATCCCACGCCCAGCTCTACCTCAACGGCTCCTACTTTTCGCTCTGAAAGATAGTTCTGCGCCGAGGCTGTAGTTGCACTAAGCGTAATTACACCTAATAATATAACCCAAAATCGTCTCATATACCTATTTATATTACCTTCCACATTCAAACCAAGGATTATGCAAATCCTCTTTATTGTAGAGCAACGGTGTTCTATCAGGTAGTGAGCGGGTAAATCCTCCAGCCTCAGAGAGTATCAACTCCGCAGCAGCCGTATCCCACTCATAAGTATGGGTAGTACGCGGATAGTAATCTATCGCGCCCTCGGCAAGTAGGCAAAACTTATACGAACTACCCTGCTCCACGATCTCTACATCTCCACGCAGTTCTCTTACCGCATCAATGTATTGTTGAGTCTCAGTTGTCTGATGTGAGCGAGAGACTGCAATACGATAGCCGCTATGCTGCTTCTCTGACAGAGGCAAACGACTTCTTCGCTGACAAATATCGTCATAAGAGTAGTTTGCATTTACATCGGGAGCAATATCGATAAGTAGGTATGAACCAATATGTTGGCTAGCTACATAGGCGCGTTTAAGATAAGGGACATAGACCACAGCGCAAACACATACTCGCTCTGACATAAGGGCGATATTGACGGTAAATTCATTATTCCCCTTTATAAACTCGACTGTCCCATCCAGAGGGTCTACCAGCCAAAAGAGCTCCCAATTTCGGCGCTCATCATAGAGCATTTCACGCCCCTCCTCCGACAAAATCGGTATTCGTGTCGGTCCGAGAGTCTGTTTAATCTTCTCGTGAGCAACGCGATCGGCAAGTGTTACAGGAGTACTATCACTCTTAACCGAGATGTCGTAATTATCTTTGTTTTTATAGACCTCCATTATCTCCCAACCAGCACGCACCGCAGCGTTGAATGCTTGAGGGAGCAGATAGGCTCTAATATCATCTGTAAGCATCGGTTTTAAGGTTTTTTCAAAGATAATAATTTTTTTCTGTACTTCATAATATTTAACGCCAAAAAATCCCAAAAATTATATCTAGCTCGCTCAATCATAACATCGCTACCACTTTCAGATTCTACGTCAAGAGTAATAATCTGGTTGATATGAATTCTACTCTGCTGTAAAACACTTATCGACTGCAAACTGAACGACACCCCTCTACGCCATGCGCTCCGCGACAACACTACAACACCCCTCTCTGAAGTAGTAACTATATCTACTCTATCACCAATCTTAGATGCTATACTATCCGCAATAAACCCCAGAGAATCAGCGATAAGCCTTACTGATGGTGGTACAGCCATCAGATAGTCATACATAGCATTTCTGGCCGCCAAGTCAAGCAAGCCATCATATCCCAGACTGCTATCACTCGCAACCACAACCAATCGACGAAAACAGCAACGGTATGAGCGAAAAAGTTCTCCATCCAAACACTGCAGACCTACTAATGAGTAACGCATTTTGAGTTGAAGTAGCAGATTATTGTGTCGCCTTCTATCTATTGCCACCACGACCTCCGAGCAGGGATACCTCACACCGAGCAGATTGACCACCGTAGCAATACCCTCTGGTGAGGGGCATAAAATAGATATCGCCACACCTCCAACGCTATCCACCTCCGATGCTGTCGATAGCCCCAGTAGTCGCGTAGACAAGAATATCCTGTAGCACCGACACACAAAGACTACTGCTACTATCAAGAGTAAAATAGCGATAGATATTGCCACTATAACCAGTATCATATCACAGTAAATTTTCCAAAGCGCTCTCTCTCGCCAAAATATGCAAGTGTCTCTAACGCATCATCCCTAAGTTCATTATGTAAATCTCTAACTATCAGCGCTATTTCAGCCCGACTCTCCGTAATTCCGAAGCGTCTGACAAGGTGTATTCCGAGCAGTTGAAGATTGTAATTTTCAGATACAATCAACTTCGTGTAGGGTATTGGGCAATAGCCACGACCTAATAGTGTTAGAATCTCCGCCACCTCCCTGCGCGAGAGGCGTTGCTCCATGCTCTCCAAGATTGCCACCGCACGATATGGCGCGACAGAGAATATTGACATCAGAGCATAGAATCTCACATCAGCAGATTTATCGGTTAAAAACTTTTCAACCTTTACCACGGTAGCCATACTTAATGGCAGCCGAGCAAGAAGTGCCAAAAGATAGGCACGCCGACCACTATTCTTACTCCGCCAAGCTCTTGATATAAGTTCATTTTCAATATTGTAATACCTAACTATTGCCCTTAATGGCTCGTATGCCTCCTCATTAACCCTATCAGCTACATAGACGACACATAGCACAAAATGGTGATATGCCACCCCATTTTTCAACGACGAAATATCACCTGAGCGTGTTGCAACAAATGCAGCAATTCGTTCTATCGCCTTTGCCTCCGCATCAGCTGAACGAACTGACAATCTGCTACTTACTATCAACAGCAGCGAGCCTAAAAGCAGGTAAATTATCGTCACAATAATCATAACCTACTTATAGACTTTACGTCTTAATCTATCGGGTGAAACCGGCAACAAAAGATACTGGTCAACACCGCACTCCAACAACGAGAGCACAGACTGCTCATCTATTGCTGCAGATAGTACAACAATCTTAGGCTTCGCTGTAAAGTGCGCCCGTATCTTTGCCACCGAGCCTCCTCCATCCATAAAGAGTCTATAATCCTCAATTACCACCTTATCAAACAATTTTTCGGAGCATCGCTTAAATAGAGCCTCACGCGAGGTTACACTCTCTATCTCCACATCTGGAGCTGTAAGCATGCCCACAATCATAGCTCTCATTCTAAATGAGGGCGAAAAAACAAGAATTTTTACCATAACCGCCAAACCCGTACCAAAAATATGCCAAACATTTCACTATTTTTCTGCAAAAAATGTTGTTTTTCTGATTTTATTTTATAAATTTGCAGGTTGAATGGTTATTTATCACAAATCCCTATCTAATGCCACAAAAAATTAACGGCATAGTTGTTGATAGGCAAGGAGTGACATTACAAAGCTGAAATAGATATTAGGAAATATTCACAAATTAAAAACTATACTCACATGAAAAGATTTTTCCGTTTTATGATGGCTATCGCTGTTATTTTCAGTGCAGCATCATGTGCAAAGGAGAATGTATCCGTTGCACCTGAGGGTCAGGAGGTTGAGGTCTCTTTCGTTGCTGATTTGGGTGGCGCATTAGGTTCTCGTGCTATTGCTGACGGTACAACTGTTGACGAGGTTGCTTGGGCAGTTTATGAGGATGGCGCAAATGCTCCACTTGAGAATCTCCAAGGTACTCTAAAGATTCAAGACAAGCAGGCTACTCTTAACGTTCGTCTTGCAACCGGTAAGACCTACGACATCGCTTTCTTCGCATACAAAGCTCAGGAGGCAAAGACAGAGCTTAAGGGTACTGTTGACCCACTTCACTACAACGTATTTTGGGCTGAGAAGAAGGTTTGCATGAAGTTAGACCCTCAACCATCAGCTAATGACGAGTCTTTTGACTGCTTCTGGTACGTTGAGCACAACTACACTGTAGCAGGCCCTGAGAGTAAGACATTCCCCCTTACTCGTCCACTTGCTCAGCTTAACCTCGGTGTTAATGCTCTGGATGTTGATGATGCAAAGGATGCAGGTTTTGTAGTTTCTGATACTCAGATTACCGTAAACACCTACACTCAGTTCAACATGTTTGATGGCTCTCTGTATGAGCAGGCTTCTATTCCTGTAACATTCAAGAGAGCAGATAGCCCTATCGACTATAACGATGATGATGATGTGTTGAATATTCAGAATGATAACAATGTCTATAAGTATCTTGCAACAACCTATGTTCTTGTAGGTGAGAATAAAGTTACTAGCGATGTTTCAGTTACCATTTGGAACGCTAATGAGGCTGATCAAAACACTATCAACTACTCATATGTACCTCTCCAGCGTAACTACCGTACAAACATCATTGGTAATCTACTTACAAGCCCTTCAATCTTTACAATCATTATTGACGAGCGCTTTGAGGTACCTGATCACATCTACGTTCCTAAGGAGGACTACGTAATGTGTGATGGATATATGGAGGTATCAAATGAGAGAGGTCTTTTGAAATGGGCTTACATCGCTCAGTATGAGGACAAGAGCATGGGTCTTAAGTTGGTAGACAACATCATTCTACCTGCAAAGGAGATTGCTATAGACAACGCAAATAAGACCTTTGTCTATACCGACACTGATATTACTGTTACAGACGGCATCCCTTCTGGCAGCAACTGGCCTGTGATGAGCGACTACGAGACAGCTGGTGGAGAGTTCCTTGGTGGTAAAATTGATGGTAACGGCATGACTATCTCTGGTCTTCGCATCAACCACGACCTTGTAGCTTCAGGTTTCCTCTGCTGGACAAAGGGTGCCACTGTTGACAATCTAACATTCGATGATGCCGTTGTATACAACGCAGGTGGTGACATTGAAAATAATAAAGAGAGCTACACTGGTATTGTTATCGGTCGTTGCTGGGATGGTAGCCACGTAAACAATGTACACATCACAAACTCTTCTGTTACTGGACTTTGCGAGGTTGGTGCTCTTGTAGGTCGTGTTTATCACCGTACACAGAAGTCTTCTGGTCAGTGGCTAAATGAGAAGATGGCATACGTAACATACTGTACTACAGACGAGAACACCGTAGTTAAGGGTGACAACAATGTTGGTGGTATTGTAGGTATGAACTACGGTTGCGTAGTTGGTCAGTGCGTAAATAATGCAGACGTTATTGCGAGAACTCAGGCCGGAGGTATCGCAGGCTTCCATCGCTCATACTACAGATACACTGACGCATATCTCATTGGCTGTACAACAACTGCTAAGGCAACAATCACAGCAACAGGAACTAATGGTTATGCAGGCGCATTTGCAGGCTATACAATGAGAGATAACTCAAGCCACATCAACACACGCACTTGGATTATCGGTTGTGCTAGCGAGTCTACAGTTGTTGCTCCTAAGGCAGGAACAATGGTTGGTAACAGCGCGAAGAACAATGGTGAGTATGGCAACTGCATCGCTGCAAGCTACGCAGTAACAGATCAAACAGCATTCACAGCTGCAGGTAATCCACAGATTGAGGCCGCATACAACTTCACAACTGCAACTGCTGCTACTCAGACAGATGTTGATGCTATGAACGCTGCTATCGAGGCATTCAACGTATCTTCAGACAACATTTATGTTAATGGCGAAAAGGGTGCTGTAATGCTCAAGCGTTGGGTACTGACTGAGGCTGGTCCAGTTCTTCAGTAGTCCATAAAACACATATTATATAAGGTACGTTCTATTCAAGAGCGTACCTTTATTTTATATAAAAAAGAGGCTCAACTCTTGCACAGATAAAAAATAATGATTATCTTTGCGAGCATTTTGTGTTAAAATGCATTAAAAACTAATTAAACTATAAACTAAATGTTTGTAATTGTAGAGATTGCAGGTCAGCAGTTCAAGGCTGAGAACGGTCGAAAACTCTATGTACACCGTCTTGAGGGTGAGGTTGGCTCTACCCTGAGTTTCGACAAGGTCCTGCTCGTGGAGAACGGCGGTCAGGTTAAGGTGGGCGCACCTGTTGTAAAAGGCGCCTCAGTAAAGGCTAAGATTCTTAAGCACCTGAAGGATGACAAAGTCCTCGTGTTCAAGAAGAAGCGCAGAACCGGTTATCAGAAATGCAACGGTCACCGTCAGTATCTGTCGCAGATTGTAATTGAAGAGATTGTTGCATAACCTTAAAATCGTTAAAGAAGTATGGCACACAAAAAAGGTGTAGGTAGTTCCAAGAACGGCCGTGAGTCAGAGAGCAAACGACTCGGCGTAAAGCTTTATGGTGGTCAGGTAGCGAAAGCAGGCAACATCATCGTTCGTCAGCGCGGTACTGTTCACAATCCAGGTGAGAATGTTGGTATGGGCAAGGACCACACCCTCTTCGCACTTGTTAATGGTGTAGTTGTCTTCTCTAAGAAGGCTTCTGGTAAGAGCTATGTTAGTGTAACTCCACTTTCATAGTTTGAATCTTGTGATTCAAATCCGTTTTTAAGAAAAAAGCACTCCAAAATTGGGGTGCTTTTCTTATTTTTATTATCTTTGCACAAACCAAAACTAAAAACCGAACAAAATGAAAAGAGTATTTCTCACAGCACTGCTTGCTATGACTCTTGCAAGCAGCGCAATGGCGTGGGATGGTCGTGGTCATTCAGCTATAGCATACATCGCTGAAAAGTATCTCACGTCACGCGCTAAGGCCAATATTGAGAGCTATATCGGTGGCCGCTCAATTGTCTACTACGCCTCATGGATGGATTTTAACCGCACCGATCCTCCGTTTGACATTACACGTGACTGGCACGTTGATTACTGGACAGACGACATGCGCACTGACAGCAATGGCAACCCTGTACCGCCATACTCTGTAACCCAGGTTAAGCGCATTGTCTCTGAGATGAGCGATTTCCGTTCATTGAGCGACTCACTTGTCAATGTGAATATCAAGTTCCTTGTTCACCTTATGGGTGACATCCACTGTCCTGTACACATTGACTTCCCAACATCGCGCCCTATGAGAGTTAAGGAGGGAAAGAAGACTCTGAAGGTGCACGCTATGTGGGATGGTCGCATTATTGACTCAAAGCACAACAACACCTCGCCAAGTCTGCTTGCTCAGAACCTTGACATATACACCAAGGAGCAGATTGCTGCTACACAAAGCGGAACTCTTGATGATTGGTATCAAGAGACTGTAGTTCTATCAAAGACCGTCATTGAAATGATTCCTGAGAGCAAGCAGGTCACATATAGCAACTACTTCAACAAGGTCATCGGTATTGCCGAGGAGCGAATTACTGTCGCTGGCTACCGTCTTGCAGCTATTCTTAACTCAATATTTGACAAATAAACAGAGAGTACTATGAAAAGGTTTATCATAATTATAGCATGTCTACTCTTTACTAACAGCGCATTTGCATGGTCTCGTGCCCTGCATAATGCTATCGCAGCCATCGCCAATGACAACCTGACTGAGCAGGCGGAGGCTAATATTAACAAAGCCCTTGGTGGTCACAACATTATCTACTCTGCACAGTGGATGTACGATGTAGCTGAGGAGAAGGGTTACGAGCAGACCAAGAATTGGCGCTCTGTAGCATTCAACAAGACAAAGCTAATCAAGGGAAAGAAGATTGCAAAGCACCCAGAGAATATCGTCAATAGAGCTTGTGGTTTTGAGGCGCTAACTGCCGCAATAAGCGCTATTGAGTCAGGAAAACTCTCTGAGCAGGAGCTTGCTGACAATATTCGTTATATCGTCACCATTATGGGCGATTTACACTGTCCTACCCACTACATCTTTACAGATATGCTGGAGAAGCGTAAGAGCTACTACATCTACGATAATAAGAAGCGCCCATATGTAACCTACTGGGAGAGTGATGCGGTTCGAGGCACCTTTGCATGGAGAACAAGTGAGTTTGTACACCAACTATCACGTCTAACACCAGAGCAGGTATCACAAGTAACAGCAGGCTCTGTAACAGATTGGATTGTAGGTAATGTACCTCTCTACCGCGAGGTATTCGGCATGATTGACACCGGCACACGCTTCGACAAAAATGGATTGCGTAGATGGCAGAACAAAATATATCCTATTGCCATTGAGCAGATTACAGTTGCGGGCTACCGTCTTGCGACCGTTCTAAACTCCCTCTTTGACACCAACGCACCTAAAGTTACAATCAAATAAGACAGATAACCATGAAACGATTTATATTAACCCTCACAGCCCTATTAATCTGTGGTATCAATGCCGAATGTTTTGCTTGGGGAGGTGTAGGACACGCAACAATAGCATATATCGCCGAGAGACACCTCACTCCAAAGGCTAAAGAGAATATCGAGAAGTGTATTGATGGAAAGTCTATCGTATATTACGCCTCATGGCTTGATTGTCACCGTGTGGACAACAAATCTTGGGGTAAATTAAGCCACGTATGCCACTACGACATCAATACCCTTGAGCCTATTGGCAAGCCACACAAGTACATGAAGTCGTCAATCAACAAGCTCAAGAAGTACCGCGAGCTTACAGATTCAGCGCTTAAAGTTACTATCTACCACTTTGTACACTCTTTTGGAGACTACCACTGTCCTGGACATGTTGCTCTATATGACCGCACTGGTGAGAAGCCTAAGCGAGTACATACATCAAGCTACGACATCTTCCTTAAGACGAAGAATATCCGTTTTGGCTACCATAAGCTGTGGGATAGCGGTATCATCCAGCAGAACCACCCAGATTGGGGATATATGGATTGGGCACACGCTCTGGATAGCTCTATCTCTCAGCAGTATATTGACAGTGTTACTGCTGGCACATGGGAAGAGTGGCTCAAGGATGTAGCAACACGCACACATAAGGTATACAATATCTTTGAGCGTGTTCCTAAAAAGGGTAAAGACACTCCTGATAATGAGCTATCTATAGTAGATAACCAAACAATGAACGATTATGTAGAGTATGCCTCTGAGCAGTTGCTTATTGCAGGTCTTAGAATGGCTAAAATAATTAACGAAATATTTGGAGAGTAAACAATGAAAAAGATTGTTATCATTTCACTCGTAGCCCTACTAATTCCACAGGTTGCACTGTGCTGGGGCAGACTTGGTCACCGCACCATCGCTGAGATTGCAGAACGCAACCTCACACCAAAGGCAAAAGCAAACATCGAGAAGTACACTGGCGGCACCCCGCTATGGAAGTACTCACTCTTTGTAGACGAATATCGCAACCACCCTGACTACAAACAGGCTTTGGATGGCTTCCACGCATCTATAGCAGATTGTGACTGCACCTCCCCTCAGATTGTCCGTGACCGCTATCGTGACGGCAAGGATGGTGTGACTGCTATGTATACATTCCGTGAGCAACTTAAGAACTATAAGGAGCTACCAGACTCAGTAGTTCTCTTTGGAATCAAATGTATCACCCACATTGTTGCAGACTTTAACTGCCCAAGCCACGTACGCTATGTCGACAACGCTAATAAGGGTGGATTCGTAGCAATTTTCAACGGCAAGAAGGTTGGTGTTCACCGTTTTTGGGATACTTGGCTCATTGAGTCGTTGCAGAGACAGAGAGGCCAGAAGATTGACCACAAACTCTACGCTGACCACCTCAACACTCTGAGCAAAAAAGAGATTAAGCAGATAACCAAAGGTTGGGCTCAAGAGTGGTTTGAGGCTGCTGCTCGCGAGTGTCGTCCTACAATCTACTGGATTGATGACCGTAAGATTGAGAAAATCGATCAAAAGTTCGTCGAAAAGGCAACTCCGCTTGTAGAGTCACAGATGCAAAAGGCTGGTTATCAGATGGCTGCTGCCCTTAATACAATCTTTGGAAAGTAATATGAAAAAGTGTCTTGCAATACTTATTACTGCACTGCTTTTGCCTCAGTTGGCTCTTGCATGGGGATATATTGGTCATAAGACCATAGCCGAAATTGCCGAGCGAAATCTCACCGCCAAGGCTAAGGCTAATATAGAAAAGTACACCAAAGGAACACCCCTACATGAGTACTCTTTGTGGATGGACCAGGTGACAGCTACGCCACCTTATGACGATGCACTCTCTGGTTGGCATGCATCTATTGCAGATGTTGACTGCACAAGTGATAAGATTATCCGTCAGCGTTATCGCAAAGGTCGCGATGGAGTGACTGCAATGGAAAACTTCCGCGTGCAACTCAAGGATTATCAATCACTTAGCGATTCAACAGTCCTTATCGCTATCAAGTGCATTGTCCACATTGTCGCAGACTTCCATTGCCCTACACACATGCGTTTTGTAGACCTGCATCACGAAGGTAAGTATCCCGTTACCTTCCTCGGCGAATCGTGGAATTACCATGCAGTTTGGGATACTGGTATTGTGGAGGCTTATCACAAAGGCTGGGACTATAAAAAGTATGCAGACCATCTTAACACCTTGCAGGATAAGCAGATTAAGAGCATAACCAAAGGTTGGGCGCAAGATTGGTTTGAGGATAACTGCAAGTATGTGCGTCCGATAATCTATTGGACAATTAACGACGGCAAGAGCGTCCCTTCACTTGATATGAGTTTTGTCGAAAAGGGAGGTCCTATCGCGGAGAATCAAATGCAACGAGCAGGTTATCGTCTTGCCACAGCATTAAATACGATTTTTGGAAATTAACCTTAAAATTTTACAAACATGAAGAGAATTTTTATTGCTTTTTTGGCACTTCTGCCACTTAGCGCAGCAGCTCAGTACAACCCTGAGACTTTGCGCACTCCGGTTGCTCAGCCACCACAGCGAGTAGAATTTGTTTTGCCGGCTGTTAATGGCTACAACATCTACAAGGTAGACCTCCACATTCACTCTATCTACTCGGACGCTGAAACTACACCAGCATATCGTGTTCGTGAGGCTTACTACGACGGTCTTGACGCTATCGCAATCACCGAGCACGTTGAGTATCGCCGCATCGAGCCTAAGATGCTCAAGTTCCTCAAGGGTTATACTGGTGGTAAAGCTCTGAAGGCAGAGAATACCGACCTTATCCGTAAGGATGCGACAGAGTCAGGCATCAAGGCAGACCTTAACTACCCAGTTCAGGAGGCTGTTAAGGAGAGTAAGAAGTATGGTATCCTCGTTATTCCAGGCGCAGAGATTACTCGTGAGCCTGTAAAAATTGGACACTTCAATGCCCTCTTTACAAAGGATAACAACACTCTCTACGATCCGGATCCACTCGTAAGCCTCAAAAATGCACGCAAGCAGGGTGCTCTTATCCAGCATAACCACCCAGGTTGGCGTCGTACATCTTGCGCAAAGACAGATTTTGAGAAGAAGGCTTACGCCGAGGGTCTTATCGATGGTATTGAGGTTGCTAATGGTGGCTCACTCTACTTGCCAATTACCGACCGTGCACGCGAGGAGAACCTCTTCGTGGCTTCTAATACCGACATCCACACAACTACAGCCGAGTATTACCGCCTGAAGGGTCAGAATCGTAATATGACCCTCGTATTCGCTAAAGAGTGCACCCTGGAGGGTATCCGTGAGGCTCTTGAGGCAAAGCGCACACTCGCTTACGCAGGTGGATATATCTGCGGTAACGAGCAGCTGCTGAAGGATCTCTTCCTCGCAAGTATTAGGTATGAGGTTGTAGGTACTGACAAGAAGGGTACTCGCACCGTTCGCCTTACAAACATGTGCTCTTTCACTTACCAGTATAAGACATCAAAGAATGCGCTTCCAGTAGACTTGAAGCCATTCCAGAGCATCCAGCTCAACGTTGCTAAGGGTAAAAATCTGAAGCTCACCCTTACCAACCTGCTCTGCGGTGACAACGTACACCCTGCTGTAACTCTTGATGTGAAATAATAACTGTCAAGCCTTATAAAAAGAACGCCTAAATATCTGGGCGTTCTTTTTTTTGCGCACTATTGCCAAAAATGAGATTGAAAAATTTGACAATTGACAATTTTTTACTACTTTTGTTGTTGAAACCATTAACTTTTATGCGCATACTAAATACATCCCCATTATGTATTACCTTTCCGCACATGCCGGAAGGGGGCTTTTGTGCGCATATATCCGTCCGACATCTTCTTGGCGGCTAACTTTGGCGCGCCTTTTGAACTTGTAATATCCCATTAACATTTTTTATTAATCCATTAATTTTTTAACAAAGCACTATGAAAAACATTTTTCGTTTTCTGATGGCTGTGGCCGTTCTGTTCACAGCATCGTGCGCAAAGGAAGACATCAGTTCTTCTATCGGCGGCGGTGAGGTTGAAGTTACCTTCACTGCAAATCTCCCAGAGCTTGGTACTCGTGCTGAGTATGGCACAGGCGAGCAAGTAAACAAACTTCGTTACTATGTTTACGATGGTAACACCCTCTTATCAGACCTCTCTGGCGAGCAGGACATTGCAGTAGGTGTTCCTACAACTGTAAACTTGGTTCTGCTCAAGGGTATGACCTACAACATCGTATTCTGGGCTGACTATGACAAGCGTTACGTATATAACGAAACAACAAAAGTCGTTACTGTAGACTATGTTAATGCAAACGACGAGAAGCGTGATGCTTTCTACAAGTTCGTTGCTACTTTTGACCCTGCAACTGCTACAAGTGAGGATACTAACATCGTCCTTACTCGTCCATTTGCTCAGCTCAATGCTGCTGTAAGTCAGTCTGATATGGATGCTGTAGAAGACAGCCAGGTGGACCTTACTACAAGTACTGTAGAGTTAGAGGCATACACCACTCTTAACATTGCTACTGGCGTGGTTGATGGCAAGCAGAATATTAAGTTCACTGAGAAAGATATGCCTAAGACCGATTTCAATGGCTACACTCTTCTTTCAATGAACTACATCCTTGTTCCTCAGGATGCTGTAAATGCAAAGATGGTATCAGATGTTGAGTTTACATTCAAGGCAAACAAGAACGGTGGCGAGTCTGCATTCTCAGGCACTAAGTACTTCAGCGTACCTCTTAAGCGCAACTACCGCACTAACATCCTCGGTGCTCTCCTTACTAAGCCAACTGAGTTCAATGTTGAGATTAATCCTGTATTTGACGTGCCAGCTGAGGAGGTTGTAGTTAAGCCATGGGATGGCACAACTGAGGCTGTTACTCCAGATGCAAACAATGTTTACTCTATCTCTAACGCAAATCAGCTCGCCTGGATTGCTGAGCAGGTGAAGGCTGGTAACAACCTTGTAGGTCAGACTATTAAACTAACTAACGATATTGATCTTAACGACATTGCTTGGACACCAATCGGTCTAAATGCTGATAATAACAATGTATCATTCCAGGGCGTATTAGATGGCGCTAAGCCTACTCGCGGTGGAGAGTGTTACACAATCTATAACCTCAATGTTGTTACTGAGGCTGGCTATACTGGTGCTGGTCTATTTGGTGCGATTCGTGGTGGTGCTGTAGTTAAGAATCTTATTATTGATGGTGCATCTGTTGACCATATCTCTACAGGTGCTTCTACCGTTAATGGTATCGCTGTTGTAGCAGGATCTACTGCTTATGGCGCAACTATCGAGAATGTCACTGTTAAGAATGCTGTTGTAAAGGGTAACCGTTACGCTGCTGGTATTGTTGGTTATGCTGATGGTGTTGTTAAGAATTGTACCGTTGAGGATTCTCAGATTATCCTTTCATGCGACAATCTTACTGGAAGCTGGGATAATGGTGACAAGGGTGGTTCTATTGTTGGTTATGCAAACTCTGATTTTGAGGAGCTTAGCGGTTGTGTTGCTAAGAATGTAACTATCACTGGTTACCGCGACCTTGGTGGTATTATCGGTTATGCAAGAGGTACTATCTCTGGTAATACTGTTGAGGGTGTAAAGCTTGTTGTTGATAACACTCACAACTACAAGAACTACACTGCTGCAGCTCAGTATGACCTTGGTTCATACTATGGTGAGAAGGATGGCGCAGCTGTTGTTGAGAACAATACTGGTGAGGCTGAGTTTGTAATTGGAGATATTGGTTTGAGCATTGCAGAGCAGCTCAAGATCGAGAATGCAATTGTAACTCTTCCAAATGGTACATACGACGACCTTCTCACTTGGGAGATTGCTGACGGTGTAACTATCGTTGGTGAGAGCAAGGAAAATGTTATTGTAAAGATTCCTGCACAGCTTCGCGCTGACAACAAGACACTTACTCTTAAGAACTTAACTACAACAGTTCCTACTGGGCTTTACTACGCTGAGGAGACCTTTGCATTCATTCACTACTACAAGCAGTTCAATATGATTGACTGTATTTCAGACGGTCGTATTCGTCTTAACTGCTACGCAGCTAACATTCAGGGTTGTACTTTCAACGTTACAACTTCAAGTGGCTTTGATGGCTATGCGATTTTCTACTATGGTCCTAATGAATCTAAGCTAACAGTAAGCGATTGCGTTTTCAATACAGTAGGTAAAGCAATTGTTATGTACAATGAGGGTTCACCTAAATATGATCTTATCGTTAACAATTGTACTTTCTATTCTACAGAAGAAACTGACAAGGCTGCTGTACAGATGCACACAGAGTATGGCATTACTGGTGTAGTAAAGATTAACAACAGTACTGCAAATGGCTTTAAGAATATCAACTATGGTCTTCTGAATGAGCTCAACAACAACACAAAGGCTCTGACAAACAACTTTAAGAAGTGGATTGATGGTAAGGAGGTTTATGGTATTATTGTCAGCGATGTTAACGGTATTAAGGAAGCCGTTAAAGCAGGCGCAAATGCTATCGGTTTGACTGCTGGCACATACGATGCTTCTACTTTCGGTTTTAATGGCAAGACTCTCTCATTCAAGGGCGTTGAGGATGGTGCAAAGATTTTTGTAAACCAGAACAATGACGTAGCTCTTACTACATTCGACTCTTGCAGGGTTTCATTTGAGGACCTTACTATTGCAACCACAGGTGGCATCTATAAGGGCTTTGCTCGAATGGAGGGTACATATACAAATTGCAAATTTGAGCAGACTTATTTTACACTTTTAGGCAAGCATGAGTTTATCGGCTGCGAGTTTGATGCTATGAACAATGAGCATTGTATGTGGACATATGGTGCAAATGATGTTAGCTTTAAGAACTGTAAGTTTAACTACTCAGATCGTTGCGTAAATGTCTATGTCGACAATGGAAATGGAAGCGCAAAGGTTCTTTACGATAATTGCGAGTTTGTTACTTCAGCTACCGCTTCAAAGGGTGCTGTTGAGATTAACTCAAGCGCATTCCCTCAGGGTGTAACTATTGATTTTGTAAACGATTGCGTAGCTCCTGCATATGGCGAGATGGTATTTATCTCTGGTTGGGATAGTGCAGACGGTGTAAACGCGACTGTTAAAATCAATGGCGTAGAGACTACTGTTCCACAGTTGGCTCAATAGTTCAAGACCCCTGCAGATGGTCTTAGTAGTCTGCCGCGTAAAACAAGAGGTCGCTCGGTTGAGCGACCTCTTAATTTATATAGGAGTGATTTAGCGACGGAAGCGGTAGTAAGTGCCGAGGGGGAGTTCTTTGCCGGCGTTATCCTCGAAGTAGAGTTCGCCGCACTGTTCAAACTTGGGCACGCCGAAGCACTGTCTAACAGCCGTGCGGGCGAGGGTAGACGAGAGGCCCATAGAGTAGAGGTTGAGCACCAGGAAGGCGTTTTTATTCTCAAGCAGTTCGGCGCAGCACTCAAGCATTTGGGTGATATTCTGCTCGAGCACCCACTTTTCGCCATTAGCGCCGCGGCCATAGGCTGGAGGGTCGAGGATAATGCCGTGATATTTATTTCCACGACGCACCTCTCGCTGCACGAACTTCAGCGCATCCTCAACAATCCATCTTACCCCCTGCAGTCCGCTTGCCTCCATATTCTCGCGCGACCAAGTGACCACCTGCTTGACGGAGTCCACGTGTGTAACGTCCGCGCCGGCTGCCCTTGCAGCCAGTGTAGCGCCACCGGTATAGGCAAAGAGGTTGAGCACCTTTGGGCTCTCAATCTCGGTGCAGCAGTCGTAAATAAAGTTCCAGTTTGCCGCCTGCTCGGGGAAGATTCCCACATGCTTAAAAGAGGTGAGTCCCAGTCGCATGCTTAGGTGCATATCCTTATAGTCATACTTAACACTCCAGCGCGACGGCATTTTAGGTTTCAGTTTCCACTCGCCACGCTCCTCGCTCTTTGCATCACGCAGAAAGGATGCATCGGCAGCGGCGGCCCACTGCTGTTCAGTAAGTGTTTTGCGCCAGATTGCCTGCGGCTCTGGTCGGCGAAGAGTAAAGGCGCCAAAGCGTTCAAGTTTCTCGCCCTCTCCCGTATCTATAAGGCTATAGTCAGAAAAGATAGTCTTTATATTCATAGTGTATCAATAAGTGACATTTGACACTTTTTGCAGTCAAATGCAAGTTTATATCTCTTTCGTCCGCGCTCCAGGAACAGTTCGCCACGGATTGTCGGATTTTTAAGCAGACACTGCCCTATCTCGCGGCGAATACAGTAGTCGGTAACCATAACTCGACTGCCGACAGTTGTCTGTCGCAGGTCAAGTCCCGTTTGGATACTCTTTACTCCATGGTCTGTGTAGAACTGGCGTGCCAAAGCGTTTGTAACATTATCCTGCTCAGTTAGCTCTGTACGTGGATAGAGAGCCGACAGCTCCTCCACGAAAGCCTTGCCTGGGCTATGCGCCGCCACCCTCTTGCGCTCTAAAGTGGTAAGCAGTTCCCTACGCAATGATGCCATAACAGATGCAGGCACAAACCTAACCGACGAAATATCTACACGAGTAATATCAAAAATAGTATCACCACTCTTTGACATCTGCTCGCGGATGACAGAGGTCATCTTCTCAGTATTTTTTGCCACTTCAGTTGCGTAATCAATAGTCATGCTCACGCTTACGCCCGTGCAGTCCTCAGCCGTAACAGTAATTGTCTTATCTGTAAACTCCACCCTAACACTCGCCTCAATAGCCCTACGGATACGGCTACGCTCAACGGATGCAGTGAAAAGCCTATCAAAATTTCTATATATCTCCGTACCTACCCTAATGCCTTCAATACGATTTGGGGTAATCCAACCACCATCAACCGCGTTGATATTGGTACCCACCGCCTCGCCATTAGAGATAAAACAGATGCCATCACCTGTAGAAATTTGGAGGTTACCATCTACCATAAAGCGATTTCTCGCAACCCTTGTCACACTACCGATACGCTCACCCAGAGCCTTAGGGGTATCAAAAGATGCTACACCTGCTCGTTTACCGTCAAAGAGGTAAATTCCACCTCCACGAGTAAAACTCTTAGCTGTATTTGGAGTAAACTCCACCTGTGAAACGCCCACAGAGGCACGTCGGCAGTTAGGATGCAAGGCAATCTGCTCATCAAGCAGTCGGCGATAGTGGCTCACCACATTTCTTAGGTAGACCCTATCCTTGAGTCGGCCTTCAATCTTAAATGAGTTTACTCCCGCCGCAAGCATATCGCCAATTCTCTGCGAGAGATCAAGGTCGGTGACAGAAAGCAGATGCTTACCCTTTATATATATGTTGCCATTACCGTCAGTAAGATCATACGGCAATCGGCACGGCTGGCTACACTGGCCGCGATTTCCACTTCTTTCGCTCATAGAGCGAGAGAGATAACACCTACCACTGTGGCAGACACATATTGCACCGTGAATAAAGGCCTCAATCTCAACATTTGTATCTCTACAAATTGTCTCAATCTCTTTACCTGAAAGATTACGCTCCAGAATTGCACGCTCAAAACCCACCTGTTCAAAGAAACGCACCTGCTCAACAGTTGAGCAAGCAGTCTGCGTAGAGGCGTGTAGTGGGACATTAAGCCCCATGCGGCAGTATGCCATATCCTGCACAATCAGCGCATCTACACCCGCAGCAACGAGAGCCTCTGCTTGAGCCTTAGCAGCCTCAAGTTCATCGTCAAAAATTAGAGTATTGAGCGTAGCGTAGACCTTCGCCCCATAGCGATGAGCATATTCAGCAGCTTTGGCTATATCTTCAACGGAATTTGTAGCGGCATGACGAGCACCAAACTGCGCTGCACCGATATAGACAGCATCAGCGCCACAATCAACGGCATCTACAGCCGATTGCAGGTCTTTTGCCGGAGCTAACAACTCAATATTTCTTACTACAGCGCTCATTTGGCACAAAGTTACTAATTTATTGGCGTGATTTGGCACAATGACACAAATTTTTGTTAATTTTGCAGAATATTACGAGAATTTCAAAAAAATACACGATATGCTTACATTACAACAGTTGCGTGGCGATAAGGAGGCAGCAATTGCCAAGCTCGCCAAAAAGGGTGTAGATGCAGCACCAATAATTGCAAAAATTGAGGAACTTGACGACCGCCGCAAGGCCCTGCAGGCAGAGCTTGACGCATGTCTGGCAGAGCAGAATAAGGCAGCCAAGGAGATTGGCGCCCTTATGGGTCAGGGTCGCAAGGAGGAGGCTGAGCAGCGCAAGGCTCAGGTAGCAGCACTTAAGGCTCGCTCTGTAGAGCTTAGCGCAGAGCACGAGGCTGTAAGCGCAGAGCTTAATGCGCAGATTGTTCTTTTGCCTAACTTCCCAGCTGACATTGTTCCAGAGGGTCGCACTGCAGAGGATAACCTTGTTGTAAAGATTGACGAGAACTACTCTACCCTACCAGAGAATCCACTGCCACACTGGGAGCTTGCTCGCAAGTATGATATTATTGACTTTGACCTGGGCGTAAAGCTCACCGGCGCAGGTTTCCCTGTATATAAGGGCAAGGGTGCAAGACTTCAGCGCGCGCTGATCAACTACTTCCTTGACTACAACACTGCTGCAGGCTACCGTGAGATTGAGCCACCAGTAATGGTTAATGAGGCTTCAGGTTTCGGCACCGGTCAGTTGCCAGATAAGGAGGGTCAGATGTACCACGCCACAGCAGACAACTTCTACCTTGTTCCTACTGCTGAGGTTCCTGTGACAAACATCTATCGCGATGTAATTCTTGACTACAAGGAGTTCCCTGTAAAGCTTACTGCATACACTCCATGTTTCCGTCGTGAGGCCGGCTCTTATGGTAAGGATGTTCGTGGACTGAACCGTCTGCACCAGTTTGACAAGGTTGAGATCGTACAGCTTGCCCTGCCAGAGAACTCTTACGAGGCTCTTGATGGCATGGTTGCTCACGTAGAGGGTCTTGTAAAGTCACTCGGCCTGCCATATCGTATTCTTCGCCTTTGTGGTGGCGATATGTCTTTCACTTCAGCGCTTACATACGACTTTGAGGTATATTCTGAGGCTCAGCAGCGTTGGCTTGAGGTATCTTCTGTATCAAACTTTGAGTCTTTCCAAGCAAACCGCCTCAAGCTCCGCTATAAGGATGATAAGAAGAAGACACAGCTGGCACACACACTCAATGGCTCTTCTCTAGCACTTCCACGCATCGTTGCGGCACTGCTTGAGAATAACCAGACCCCAGAGGGTATTCGAATCCCTGAGGTGCTTGTTCCATACACTGGCTTTGATATGATTGACTAATCATAGTGGATATTAAATAAGAGGGCTGACTAAATTGTCGTTTAGTCAGCCCTCTTATACTTATGCATTTTAACTATTGTAAATTCAATATTTTTCACTAAATTTGTAATTTAGAACTGAAACTTTGTCGCTAAATAAATTAACCTAATAACCTAAAATAGAAAATTATGTATCGTATTGTACTAAATGAGACGTCGTATTTCGGCGCTGGCTGTCGCTCTGTAATTGCAGAGGAGGTTGCTAAGAGAGGATTTAAGAAGGCATTTTTTGTAACAGACAAGGACCTTATTAAGTTTGGTGTTGCAGCTCAAATTGAGCAGGTGCTTAATGACGCAGCTATCCCTTATGAGATTTATAGCGATGTTAAGGCAAACCCAACAATCGGCAACGTACAGCGTGGTGTTGAGGCTTACAAGGCCTCTGGCGCAGATTTTATTATCGCTCTTGGTGGTGGTTCATCTATTGACACTGCAAAGGCTGTGGGTATTATTGTAAACAACCCAGAGTTTGCCGATGTTCGCTCTCTCGAGGGTGTTGCTCCTACTAAGAATCGCGCAGTGCCAACCTTCGCCATTCCTACAACTGCAGGTACTGCTGCCGAGGTTACTATCAACTACGTAATTACAGACGAGGAGGCTAAGAAGAAGATGGTATGCGTAGACCCTAATGACATCCCTATGTGCTCAATTATCGACTGCGAGCTAATGTACTCTATGCCAAAGGGCCTTACTGCAGCAACTGGTATGGATGCGCTTACTCACGCTATCGAGAGCTTTATCACTCCGGGCGCATGGACTATGAGCGACATGTTTGAGTACAAGTCTATCGAGCTAATTGCAAAGCACCTTAAGAATGCTGTTGATAACGGCAAGGATGAGGTTGCTCGCTCTGGCATGGCCGAGGCTCAGTATATCGCCGGCATGGGATTCTCTAATGTTGGTTTGGGCATCGTTCACTCTATGGCTCACCCACTCGGCGCATTCTACGACACTCCACACGGTGTTGCAAATGCTCTACTTCTACCATATGTTATGGAGTACAATGCTGACTCTCCATCTCGCGCAAAGTACCTTGATATCGCAAAGGCTATGGGCGTAAATACAGAGGGCATGAGCGTTGACGAGGGCGTTAAGGCGGCTATTGATGCTGTTCGTTCTCTGTCACTTAGCATCGGTATTCCACAGCACCTCTGTGAGATTGGTGTTAAGAGAGAGGATATCCCTGCACTTGCTGTAGCGGCATTTAATGATGTCTGCACAGGTGGCAACCCACGCCCTACATCTGTTGAGGATATTGCTAAGCTCTACGAAATCGCATACGAATAGTCAAAAGCTATAAATTATCAAGACCCATCGCTGTATCTTACTGCGGTGGGTCTCTTTTTTAGGCAAATAGTACTTGCGCCAGCGAAAAAATTACCTATCTTTGCACTGATATAGAATAATATCTCTTGACAGTAAAATAAAAATAATATCATGAAAAAAACTTTACTTTGGGCTACTATTGCAACACTACTCTTTGCAGCTTGTTCAAAGAGTGAAATCGTAGAGTCTACAATTGAGCCAAGTGGCGACTTTGTTGCAACTTTGGACAATCAGAGCCGCACCGAACTTGATGGCACTTCGGTTGTGTGGAATGCTGAGGATGAGCTGACAATCTTTACAAAGACCGAGCACAACCGCCACTACAAGATTAAGGAGCTCTCAAACAATGGTCGCACCGCCACCTTTGGCTATGTAGGTTTCACCGGCACAAGTAACGGCTCTATCAGCTCTAACTACGCCGTCTATCCATACAATGCCGAGGCGACAATCAGCGGAGATGTTATCTCAACAGCAATTGCTGCAGAGCAGAAGTATAATGCCGAGAAGATTGACCTCTCTTATGCGCTTATGGTGGCAAAGTCACAAACTACAAGTTTTGCCTTTGTGAATGCAGGTGCGCTGATGCGTTTTAATGTTGCAAAGTCGGAGCTTATTCCAGATAGCTACACCCTAAATTCTATTAAACTCTCATCTGCAGCAAATAATATCGCTGGTGACGTAACTATCAACCTTAGTGCAGAGAGTCGTGCCATTGTAGCATCCACAGGCAGCAAGGAGATTACCCTTACCGCTATAAATCAAGAGATTACAACCAAGGCAAAGTCTTTCTATGTTGCTCTTCCGGCAGTGAACTTTGCAGATAAAGACCTAACTGTTACATTTACATTTGCCGATGGCGAGAAGAGCTTTGCCCTTCCTGTATTTGAGCTCGAGCAGGGCTCAATCAAGACCATTGCCTACACAATCAACGACCCTGAGGACTTCACCGGCACAACGCCTGGGGAGGCTCCAAAGCCTGCAAATAATGAAATTTTCTATACTAACGGCAGCACAACCGAGGCTACTACACCGAACAACACAAGTGTATTCGGTGCAAATATTGTTTCAAACACCTATGACACGCAGAAATCGTGTTGGGTAATCAAGTTTGATGGAGAGGTAACTGCGATTGGATCTAAGGCTTTCTATCAATGTAGTAGTTTGACCTCTGTAATTATGCCAGAGAGTGTAACTTATATAGGTATGGATGCATTTTCCGAATGCACAAGCATGCAAACATTAACGCTACCTCAAAGTATTACCAAATTTGGGGATACATACGAGGCATGCGCTTTTCGCAATTGTACTGGAAAACTAACTATACACTGCAACATTCCTGATAGTTACTACGATATGGAAGACGATGAGTACAACGTCTTCTATTCGGCTGATTTTACCGAGATTACAATTGGAGATAGCGTAACTACTTTGGGTAAAAATGCATTTAGGTCTTGTTCAAAGTTAGAGTCAATAACTTTGGGAGATAATATCACTACATACGGCTCAAATATTTTCACTGGCTGTATGAATTTGTCAAAAATTTATGGAAAGTATGCATCTGCAGACAATCGCTGCTGGATTACAAATGGTTTGTTAAGATTCTTTGCATACAAAGATTTAACTACGTATAATATTCCAGAGGATGTTAAATTCATTGCAGGTTATGCTTTTTATAATTGTTCTGCGCTACAAAGCATAACTATCCCAGAAAGTGTAACGAACATCAACTCGTATGCTTTTTATAGTTGCGTTGCGTTACAAAGCATCTATGTAAAATCGGAGACACCAGCAACACTTGCCAACTACGCTTTTTACAATACAAAAAATGCTCAATTATATATTCCATACGAATCTGCACTGGCATATAATACTGCTTATGGATGGATGGATTACGTGTTAATTCCTTACGATTTTGACAATAACAAGGTTTATGTGCCAGAGCAAAATCCTATAACATATGACTGGTATACTGGCGCAATTGGTGATGTGTTTAATATTGACACTCCAGAGGAGTTAGTTGCTCTTTCAAAGCTAACCAATGGCGATGCGGATGCATTGGCTGCAGTTGGAGCTGAGTCTGCTATAACTTTTGAGGGAAAGACAATTGAAATTATTGCCGATATTGACTTGAGCGATGTTTGCAGTCCATTAGCAGGTAGTTGGGCTCCAATACAGTCATTTAGAGGCACTTTTAATGGCAACAATCACACAATAAGCAATCTGTACAGCAAAACAACTGGAAGCACAGGTCTATTTTTATCTGTATCTGGAGCTACAATCAAAGATTTGACCGTTCAGGGAGTAATCATCAGTCCACAAGCTGGATATTCTAATTATTTTGGAGGCTTTGCATCTCAAGCATCATCAACCCTGTTTGAAAACTGCATCTCTGCTGTAGATATTACGACTTCGACAACAGGTAACTTTATATGTACTGGTGGAGTGGTTGGATACTCAAATAATTCACAGTATATTGCGTGTCAATCAACTGGCGACATTAGCGATACTATTGACGAGTGGGAGTGGAATGACTATGTAGGAGGTATTGTAGGAAATACTAGTGGTGGCGACAAATTGATAGCATGCATAAAGCCGTCTGGAAAGGTTCATGAACAGACTAGTCAGTCATATTCTCCAGTAGGAGGAATCTTGGGTTGTGTAAATAATTTTATCGATGTTAGCATTCGCTCATGTTATACCTCAATTAGTATTCTGGGACGAGAGCCTGGTCATATAACAAATACTGGATATTATGAAAATTACAGTCCGTATGCTGAAATTGCCAACTGCTACTACTCTGGCACACCAACTACAAGTAAGGGTATAGGAACTCGCAATTATGGCGGTCAACACAAGTCATACGAGTATGGCACAGCAAGAAGTACAGATATAGCAGCTGAAATTGTAATAATGAATGAAGGTATTGATAAGTGGAATGCAACTCACCCTGAATGTATATGCAACTACAAGTACGCGTTGGATGAGAACAGCAAACCAAAATTGGTAAAACAAAAATAAATTTTAATTGTAAGATTTGATTTTAGGGAGTGTCTAACAAGTTTTTTAGACACTCCCTTTTCGTTAGAAGTTGTATAACAAGAGGGATTTCAAGGCTTGCGTAGCCCGAAAAACCGTAGCATACTGTAGCGTATGTGAGGATTTTGAGGGCAAGTGTAACGCAGAAATCTCCTTGTTAGACAGCTTCTTTATTACACCCCATATATTACTATTCCGGCAACGGCGGAGAGGGCGATTAGAAGGATTGGATTGACCTTCTTATAGCTTGCGTAGAGGGTTGCAGCAAAGAGGATCCAGCTCCAGTGGTCGATAAAGCTGCTATCAGCGCTCTGTTCAGGAAATATAAGCAGCAGGGCTGCGGCGGCAATCATACCAACGACAACGGGGCGCATACCAGTAATAACGCCATGGACATAGCGATTATCCTTCAGTTTCAAAAAGAACTTTGTAAGGGTGAGCATCACCGTAAGTGCCGGTAGGCAGACAGCCACAGTGGCCACCACAGAGCCCCAGAATCCGCCGATAGTATAGCCTATATATGTTGCCGAGTTGATAGCGATAGGTCCAGGTGTCATCTGCGACACAGCGACAATATCTGCGAACTGCGACACGGTAATCCATCCGCGCTGTTCAACAATCTCATTCTGGATAAGAGAGAGCATAGCATAGCCTCCACCAAAGCCGAAGAAGCCAATCTTAAGATATGATATAAACAGCTGTAGGTATATCATTTTCTACCCTCCTTTCTTGTCAAATAGATGCTCCATCGCAGACCTGCCACTGCGCCCACAACGAGCACATATACGGGAGAGAATCCAAACCACCAAATTGCCAAAGCTGTAATAGCTGCGACAATTAACAACCAAACATTGAGCCCCTTAGATAGTCCGACTATGGGTGCAACGATAAGTGCCACAACAGCTGGACGCATAGCCTTGAAGGCTGAGTCTACAACCTTATTATCGCGTATATCGCTAAAGAATATCGCCACAAGCAATATTATCGTAAATGCCGGCAGTACAATACCCAGTAATGATGAGAGCGCCCCTTTAAGCCCCGCAATGCGGTAGCCGACAAAGACTGCCGTATTTAGAGCAATAGGGCCAGGAGCTGACTGGGCGATAGTAAGCAGATCCAAAAAATCCTCACGTTTTACCCAACCTCGCCTATCTATAACCTCGCGTTCAATAAGTGGCACCATAGCATATCCGCCACCAAAGGTGAAGGCTCCAATCTTAAGGAATGATATGAACAGTTGCCACAACATCGCTACAAACTATTTATAACTGCCACCATAGTTACTGCCACAACAGCCGCCGTCTCTGTTCTCAGGCGCTGTGTACCAAGAGTTATCTCCTCAAAGCCATTCTCAACGGCAAGAGCCACCTCTTCGGGCGAGAAATCACCCTCTGGGCCAATAAGTACAAGTGCATTTTCGCCAGCATTAAGCGTAGAGGCAAGATAGCTCTTTCCGCGCACAGGTTCACCGCAATGAGCTATAAATTTACGGCCAGAAAACTCTCTGGCAACCAGTGCCTTAAATGGAGTCATATCTTCAAACGCCGGATGATATGCCTTAAGTGACTGCTTAACAGCGGCAGTGATAACCTTCTCCTCACGCTCAGGTTTTACAACTCTGCGCTCTGAGTGCGCGCTCTCAAGAGCCACGAAAGTATCCACGCCAATCTCTGTTGCCTTCTCAAGAAACCACTCGTATCGGTCAATATTCTTTGTAGGAGCCACTGCCATAGTTAGGCTATAGTTACGCTTCTCAAACTCACTTTGACTCTCAACTACCCGTACTGTACAATGCTTTGCACTGTCACTGACCACCTGGCAGAGATGTAAATTTCCCCTGCCATCTGTTATGTGCAGAGTATCTCCGACGCGCAATCGGAGCACCTTTATTGCATGACGAGACTCCTCCTCAGCAAGAGTATATTCGGGTAGAGTCATTTGGGGTGCATAAAATAGTTGCATAGCCTAAAAAAAATTATTACTTTTGTCAGCAAAGATAGTAATTTTTTAGTGATATGAAGCGTTTAGCAGTTATATTATTGGCAATAACTATGATTAGTTGCAACAAAGAGGTAGAACAGCTACCTAATCCATTTTTTGAGGCATGGAATACTCCGTACGGAGTTCCGCCATTTGAGAGCATCAAAAGCTACCACTATCAGCCAGCCTTTGAGCGCGCAATGTCATTGCATGCGGAGGAGATTCAGGCCATTGTTGATAGCAAGGAGGAGCCTAACTTTGAGAATACCATTGCCGCCATGGACCGCAGCGGTAGAATGCTCTCAGATGTGAGCAATGTCTTCGGTATGATCTGCGCTGCCGAGACAAACGAAGAACTTCAGGCTCTTGAGGGCGAGCTGATGCCTAAACTTGCAGCACATAGCGATGCAATAGTCATGAATGAGGCACTCTTTGCACGTGTAAAGGCGGTCTACGATACCCGCTTTAGCTGCGACCTTGAAGCTGACCAGATTCGCCTGACAGAGAAAACTTATGATGATTTTGTTCGTAGTGGTGCCCTGCTTGATAGCGACAAGAAGGCTCGTCTGATGCAGATAAATGAGGAGCTTTCAGCCCTCTCTGTTCGCTTTGGTAGCAATGTGCTTGCCGAGAACAATAATTTTGTCATGTATCAGACAGATAAGGACGTTGCAACACTGCCTACATCTGTTAGAGATGCAGCAAAAGAGAAGGCAAAGGAGCTTGGTGAGGACGACAAGTACGCCTTTACACTCCACAAGCCGAGCCTAATTCCATTCCTTACATTCTCGCCAAATCGTGCTGCTCGTGAGGAGATTTACCGTGCATACATCAACCGTTGCAATAACAACAACGAGTATGATAACAAGCAGATTATCAAAGACATGACTCGCCTACGCACTGAGAAGGCTCATCTTCTCGGCTATAAATCTTATGCAGAGTATGCTATATCTGAGCAGATGGCTGCAACTCCAAAGGCTGTCTACAACCTACTTGATGAGGTTTGGGCTCCAGCGGTTGAGCGTGCAAAGGAGGAGCTATCTGAGATGGAGGTAATGTTTAAGAATGACTTTACCGAGGATGGTTATAAATTTGAGTCATGGGATTGGTGGTACTACGCCGAGCGTGTTCGCCAGCAGAAATACTCTCTTAATGAGGATGTTGTCCGTTCGTATTTCTCGCTTGACAATACTCGTCAGGGAATCTTCAACCTCGCAAACCGCCTCTTTGGCATCACCTTCCGCCCTGTATCTGTCCCTGTATATCACAATGAGGTGTCAGCCTATGAGGTTTTAGATAAGGACGAGAGCCATTTGGGTATTCTCTACTTTGACTTCCACCCTCGCGCTGGCAAGGGTCAGGGTGCTTGGTGCGGATACTTCCGCGAGCAGCGTTACGAGGCTGATGGCTCTCGCACAGCGCCAGTAGTAAGTATTGTATGCAACTTTACCCGCCCTACAGAGAGCACACCATCACTACTTACACTGGATGAGGTGACTACCCTATTCCATGAGTTTGGTCATGCGCTACACTTCCTCTTTACCAATGTGCGCTATAACGGACTTATTGGCGTAGAGGGTGACTTTGTAGAGCTTCCATCGCAGATTATGGAGAACTGGGCTCTCACACCAGAGATGCTCAACACTTACGCTACACACTATCGCACCGGTGAGATTATCCGCGAGCAATTTGTTAAGCGCATAGAGAATAGTGCACTATTTAACCAGGGCTTCAACACTACCGAGCTTATCGCTTCAGCGCTGAGCGACCTGGATATTCACTCACTGACAGAGGTTAAGGAGTTGGATGTTGATGGTTTTGAGTACAACGCCCTATACGAAAAGCGAGGAATGATTTCACAAATAGAGCCTCGCTACCACTACACCTACTTTGCGCACATCTTCTCGGGAGGCTACTCAGCAGGTTACTACTTCTATATATGGGCTGAGGTGCTCGATAAGGATGCCTTTGCTGCCTTCTGCGAGACAGGTGACCTATTTGACCGCCGCACGGCCGAGGCTCTTCGCCGAGAGATTCTCTCAAAGGGTGGCGAGAGGGATGGTATGAGTCTCTACCGCGCCTTCAGAGGCAAAGACCCCGACAAGACCGCAATGCTTAAGGCTCGCGGACTGTGGAAAGAGCCTGTAGTAGACAGCACCGAGGTTACAAAGGAGCTATCTATCTCCGAGATGTTAAAGATGAAGAAACTAAACAATTAATAAAGTTATGAAAAAAACACTATTTACACTTATGTCAGCATCATTGCTATTGACAGGCTGCGGTAACGAGACAATGCCTACCGTTGTAATGCCAGAGATTGACACCACAAACCCTCTGCTCGCTGAGTGGAACACTCCACATCAGACACCTCCATTTGACCAGATTAAATTGGAGCATTATATGCCAGCTTTTGAGACTGCAATTGCTGTCTCTCGCGCCGAGGTAGATGCTATTGTAAACAATCCTGCAAAGCCAACCTTTGCTAATACAATTTACGCCCTTGAGCTTCAGGGCTCACTCCTTGACCGCATTGGTGGCGTATTCTTCAACATCAACGAGGCTAATACCTCAGATGAACTACAGGCTATCGCTATTGAGATTCAGCCAAAACTTACTGCACTAAGCAATGACGTTTCGCTCAATCCAGAGCTCTTTAAGCGTGTAAAGTATGTCTATGAAAACCCAGGTCTTTTCCTCTCTAAGGAGGATAAGAAGCTACTTGAGGATACCTACAAGGGCTTTGTTCGTGGCGGTGCTAACCTCTCTGAGCAGGATAAGGAGCTCTATCGTCAGTACACAGGCGAGCTGAGTGGTCTTACACTTAAGTTCGGCCAGAACTCACTTGCTGCAACAAACGCATTCAGCTATAACATCACAGACGCTAAGCTTGTTGAGGAACTTCCAGGTTTTGTTAAGGAGGGTCTTGCTATGGAGGCTAAGGCTCGTGGCGAAAAGGGCTGGACAGTAACCCTTAAGGCTCCAAGCTATGGTCCATTTATGACCTACTCTTCACAGCGCGACATTAAGGAGAAGCTTTGGAAGGCATATAACTCTCGCGCACTGGGTGGCGAATTTGACAACTCTGACAACATCCGCCAGATTACAGCTCTCAGACTTAAGATCGCCAACCTTTTGGGTTATAAGTGCTACGCAGACTATGTTCTTGACAACCGCATGGCACAGAATACCCCTACAGTTCTCTCATTCCTTGAGGAGCTTCGTAGTGCAACTATTGAGTATGCAGCAAAGGATGTTGAGGACATTGCAGCTTATGCAGCGACTTTAGGTCTTGAGGGTCAGCTAATGCCTTGGGACTTTGGCTACTACAGCGAGAAGTACAAGAACGAGAAGTATGCTGTAAGCGATGAGCTTGTTAAGCCTTACCTTAAGCTTGACAACGTTATTGACGCTGTATTTATGCTCGCAAATCGTCTCTATGGTCTTACATTTACCCCGGCTGAGAATATCGCTGTTTACCACCCTGATGTAACTGCTTATGAGGTTAAGGATAATAATGGTGAGCACCTTGCTGTTCTCTACCTCGACTTCTTCCCTCGCGCAAGTAAGCGTTCAGGTGCATGGATGACTGAGTTCCGTGGCACATCTGTTAACAATGGCGTTGAGACTCGTCCACTCGTATCGCTTGTGATGAACTTCACAAAGCCTACAGAAACCACTCCATCACTGCTTACATTTGACGAGCTTACAACCTTCCTCCACGAGTTTGGTCACTCACTGCACGGCATGCTTGCAAAGGGTAAGTATGAGAGCCTTAATGGCACAAGCGTTTACCGCGACTTTGTTGAGCTTCCTTCACAGATTATGGAGAACTGGGCTTATGAGAAGGAGTACCTTGACTTGTGGGCTAAGCACTACCAGAGTGGCGAGACTATGCCTGTTGAGCTGATTGAGAAGATTGTCGCTGCAAAGAACTATCTTGCTGCGTACGCAAATGTACGTCAGCTCTCATTCGGTCTTACAGATATGGCATGGCATACCCTTACAGAGCCTTATACTGGCGACGTAGAGGCATTTGAGAAGGCATCTATGGAGTCTACAAAGGTCGTTCCTGCTATTGAGGGTACCGCTATGGCACCAGCATTCGGACATATCTTCTCTGGCGGTTACGCTGCCGGTTACTACGGCTATAAGTGGGCAGAGGTACTTGCTGCGGATGGTTTCTCACTCTTCCAGCAGAACGGCATCTTCGATGCAAAGACTGCTGCCGGCTTCCGTAAGCTTCTCTCTTTTGGCGGTAAGGTTCACCCTATGGACCTCTATGTTGAGTTCCGCGGTCACAAACCTCAAACTCAGGCGCTGATTGACCAAATGGGTCTGAAGAAGTAAACTCACCTTCACAAAAAAATATACCAGGGCCTAAAACTCTGGTATATTTTTTTAACTTTGCTAAACCAATACAAAACAACTAACAAAACTTAACTATGAAACAGACTCTTAAGGCAATAATCTTAATATTCTGCTTTGCAATGGCATCGCTTGAGACTTTTGCTTACAATGGCGAGATAGTCAAATTTAAGATGGAGAACTCCAAGATCTACCCTGGCACCTCACGTAGCATAACTATCTATGTCCCAAAGGAGTACGACGGCAATAAACCCGCTTGTCTATGGCTCTCTGTATCAGGAGGAAGTTTTATGTTTGACACAATTGACCAACTGATAGCAGAAGGCAGTATTCCTGTAATTATAGGCGTGTTTGTTAGCCCGGGTCAGATTCGTGATGCGGAGGATAAAGTTGTTCGCTATAACCGTAGCAACGAGCTTGACAGAATGGATGGTCGCTATGCAGAGTTTCTCGAAACAGAGGTCTTGCCTGCAGTGTGCACCCATAAAACCCAGGATGGACGCCCAATAAAAATCTCTAACCGCGCCACCGACCGTGCTATATATGGCAATAGCAGCGGCGGAATATGCGCCTTCAATGCGGCATGGCAACGACCAGACCTCTTTTCGCGCGTCTATGCCTCTTGTGGTACCTTTGTCTCGTTCCGTGGTGGCGATCAATTCCCTGCCCTTGTGCGTAAATGTGAACCACGAGCAATAAGAGTATTTTTGCAAGACAATGACAAAGATACCTGGAATCCACTCTTTGGCAGTTGGTTTGAGTATAACGAATTGATGCTCTCGGCACTGCAATTTGCGGGTTATGAGGTAGAATACTCTTGGGATGAGGGCGGACACTCTTCTAAAAATGCACGAAAGATTATGCCCGATGTTATGCGCTGGCTCTTCAAAGATTGGCCAGAACTACCTAAAAAGGGCAAGAGCCAGAGTAAAACTGTTGCCTCGATGTTCTCTGAAGGCCACGAGTGGAGGTGTATTGCCGAGGATATTGCAGATGGAGCTATACTTCACCCATACTCAGAAGAGAAGGTTATACTACAAACGGGCAGAAGCAAGGAGTTTATCTCAATAGACGGCACTCGCACAAAAGCAAAGGGTAAAATTGCATTAACCGACCCATATACAGCCATATATCCTGGCGGCACACATATAGCTAAGCGCGTTGAAGGTAGTAACTGGATTTGGGATTATATTGTAACTCCAGATGGAAAACTATCACATGGTCAGCAATTTTACTATCTATATGCTGATGCCGGGCAAATTCTCTACGATGCTTCCGGTTACTTATATGTTGCCTCTGACATAGGTATTCAGGTGTGCGACCAGAATGGCCGTGTGAGGACAATAATCTCACTACCAGGAGGTTATGTAAATACAATAGCATTTGCCGGCAACTATCTCTTTGCCGTCAGCAGAGGAAAACTATACATCCGCAAACTCCTTCGTAGTGGAACGCACAACGGGTTGCCAAAGTCAGAAAAACAGGGATAGAAAAAGAGCTAAGTAACACTCTGTTTTACTGCATATAGATCTGAAAAAATAGTAAAATCACCTATATTTATTATATAGCGCAAAAAAATAGCACCTTCGCGGGTGCTATTTTTTTGTAAAAATGTTTGCAAAGCCAGCAAATTTTTGTTACTTTTGCTCAAACATTCCAAGAAAAGAACAATGACAACTTATTGCATATATCCAATGTGCAACCACTCCGCATTCGGGGGGGGGATTTTAAGTGTCTATAAATCAATAACTTACGATAGTTTAGAAAATTATTTAGGTCGTGGTGTCTATCACGGCCCAAACGATTTTGTTTCTATATTTTCCACATTTTATAACTTATTAATTAACAAAAAAGCATTATGAAAAGATTCTTTCGTTTCGTGATGGCTGCTGCTGTTATTTTCAGCGCAGTATCTTGCGCCAAGGAGGACATCAGCTCTTCAATTGGCGGCGGTGAGGTCGAAGTTACCTTCACTGCAAATCTAGCCGACATGGGCACCCGTGCCTATGGTGAGGCTAACAATGTCGATGTCGTTTACCTCGGCGTATACGACAAGAATGGCGACTACCTTGATGACCTTACTGTTGATGAAGGTTATCCAGTAGACCCAATCAAACACACTGCAAGCATCCCAGTTGTTCTTTTGAAGGACAAGACTTATGATCTTGTATTCTGGGCACAGAGTAGCGAGGCTCCTGCTAATTGTTACTCTATGGACTGGACAGCGCGTAGGATGACTGTAACTTACGGTTCTATCTCACAGGATGACGAGCGTGATGCATTCTTCCTTGTAGACAACAATTTCGTTGCTGGCGATGAGAAGAACCCAGAGTTCCATCTTTACCGTCCATTTGCACAGCTCAACGCAGGTCTTTCTGATGATGAGGTTACAAAGATTGGCAACAATGGTGTTGACGTATCAAAGATTATGTCTCAGGTTAAGGTTAAGAACGTTGCTAATGTTCTCAACCTTGTAGATGAGGCTGATGATAACGTTGCAACTGATGTAGCGGGTGAGGTTGAGGCTGAATTTACTATTGCACTGAAGCCAGAGGAGGCTCTTAAGGTTTCTGAGGTTAATTATGAGTACCTCTCAATGAACTACCTGCTTGTTAACAAGAAGCAGAACGTTACTGCTGAGTACATCTTCACTGACTTTGATGGTACTACTTATACTCGCAAATATGACAACGTACCTCTTCAGCGTAACTACCGCACAAACATCGTTGGTAATCTCCTCTCTTCTGAGTACGACTTCAATGTTGTTATTGTTCCTGGTTTCAACGAGCCTGCTAACAACTATGTTACAACTATTGAGGACCTTCAGTTGATTCTTGACAACGCTAAGGCTGACGAGACTAATGAGGTTAATGAGGTTGTTAAGATTGTCCTCGGCGCAGACATGAAGGGTGATGTAACTGTAGTTCAGAAGGAAGGTCTCGACTTCATTATCGATGGTAACGAGAAGAAGTACAAGTTTGACGGTACTATCACTATTAACGGTGATGCTCGCGCAAAGGGTACTGAAACTTTGACTATTACAAACGTTAACTTCGTAACTGAGTCTAAGAAGGACTTTATCTCCGCTCCTACACAGATAAACAACAGATACAACTACTCACACAACGTAACAGTTGACAACTGTACTTTCTCTTCACCTGCATACAACGAGGGTGTTGTTGGTATCAAGTTGCTCACTACTTACAACGCTGTTGTTAAGAACTGTACTGCAGAGAACATCCACTCTCTCGCTCAGTTCCAGAGCACAGACAACGCAACAGTTATCGAGAATGTAAAGGTTCTTAACTGTAAGAATGGTATCTCTTTGGGTAATATGGCAAGCGCTACTATCAGCGGTTCTGTAATTTACGCAACTGGTTACGGTGTACGTTTGGACGGTGAGAAGTCTCGCGAGGTTGCTGTTACTATCTCTGGTAGCCGAATTGAGGCTTACATCCCTGTAAATGTTCGTAAGATGAACAATGACGCTTGCAAGGCAACTGTTAAGTTTGTTGGCGAGAACGCATTGGTAGGTGACTCTTACGAGATCGCATTCTGCTCTAACGAGTACGAGGATGGAGTAGCTCCTGAAGCTCCTAAGGGTACTTTCACTTTGGACGGTGCTGAGGGCTTCGATGCATATGTTGGTCCTATCATTTCTGCTTCTGCTTTTGATGCAGCGATCAATAGTAATGGTGACGTCACTGTTGAGAGTCCAATCAATAGCGTAGGTATTGGTTTTGAGGTTGAGCGCGATGTTGTTCTCGATTTCCAGGGTAAAGAGCTTAATGCAGGTTCTACTGCAAGCTCAACTTGGTATGCTCTTGAGATTTATGGTGAGAATGACGTTGAGATCAACAATGCAAACTTTACTCGCGCAGGTGTGCTCGCTTCTGAGGGTGCAAATGTAGTATTCAACAACGGTATTATCGACCACAAGCCTGAGCGTACATCACGCTACATTTTCTGTGCATGGAACGGTTCTACAATCACTATCAACGATGGTACATTCAAGAATAACACTGCAAGAAATGCATACTTCTGGGCTGATAACTACTCTACTATCTATGTTAAGGGTGGTAACTTCGGTGGCGTAGCTTCTAACAACAAGGTTGTAACTTCTAACGGTGGTAAGGTTATCATCACTGGTGGTACATTCAACTTTGACCCATCTACTTGGGTACCTGAGGGTTATAAGGCTACTCAGAATGGTTCAACTTGGACTGTTTCATTTAATGGTGCAGTTGTTGAAAACAACACAGATTTGAATGATGCTATTGCTAACAATGATAAGGTATACCTTGCTGCTGGTAACTATACACTCCCTGCAGTTGGTAAGGATGTAGCTATCTATGGTGATAAGGACGTTGTATTGACTATCGACAAGCCAAATCTTAATGGTAACAACATTACTTTGAATGGTATCACTGTTCAGGGTAAGGGTTATGCAACAGGTATTCAGCACGTTAATAGTGTAACTTACAACGATGTAACTGTTAAGGGCGAGATGTGCCTATATGGTGAGCAGGTTGTATTTAACGGTTGTGACTTTGAGTTGAACAACGGTCAGTACATTTGGGTTTATGGTGCAAAGAAAGCAGAGTTTAACAACTGCACATTCAACACCGCTGGCAAGGCTATCCTTATCTACAACGAGGGTGCTGGTGCAAATGATGTTAAGGTTGAGGGTTGTACATTCAACGCTACAGCTGGTGCAAAGGCTGGTGCTATTGCAAACCAGAACTGCGCAGCTATCGAGCTTGATAACTTCCAGAGCTCTGGCGTTGGCGTTGCTCACAAGTTGGTAGCTAACGACAACACTTACTCAGAGCACTTCTCTGGTGAGTGGAGAATTAAGAACGTTGTAGCAGGCAATGCTATTACTGTAAACGGTGTTGCGTACACTCAGATTGCTCTTGATGGCAAGTTGATGACTATCGACTCTAGCAAGAATGTTACAGTATTGGAGTAAAAAAGAATAAAGACCCTGGCAGGTGGTCTTGATTATCTGCCACTTTTTGTTAAAAAGGTTTATAAGGAAGCCGCTCTGTGGGGGAGCGGCTTCTGTTTTACTGTTTCATCACGTGGTTTTGTTTGTTGATGCTCTCGATATGGATTGCTTCGAGGATTATCTTCAGAAAGTCTTGGCTTAGCCCCAGCTCTTCAGAGCGAGCGAGCACGCGCTCAACGACCTGGTTCCAGCGCGAGGCTTGAAGAATCATAACGTTATTTTCGCGTTTAATGCGACCGATACCTTCGGCGGCCTCCATGCGTCGAGAGAGCAGTTTAAGAATTTCGTCATCAAGGCGGTCGATAACGCCACGAAGTTCGTCAAGAGAGGTTTGGTAAGCCACAGAATCTGAGCCCTCAGCGCGCCAGATAACGCTATCGAGCAGTTCAGTCAAACGCTCTGGAGTAACCTGCTGTTTGGCATCCGACCATGCAGAATCGGGGGTGACATGGCTCTCAAGCATAAGTCCATTAAAGTTCAAATCGGCAGCCTGCTGAGAGACCTCCAGAAGTCCGGTGCGATTACCGCAGATATGTGACGGGTCGCAGAAGATTGGCAGCTCCGGCAGGCGTTTCATAATCTCCAGAGCCAGGTGCCACATTGGTGTATTACGATACTGCGACGAGCCATAGCCCGAGAAGCCGCGATGGATAAGTCCCAGCCTCTTCACGCCACGGGCAGCAAGGCGCTCAACGGCTCCATTCCACAGCTCCACATCGGCATTCATAGGGTTTTTCACCAGCACTGGCACATCTGCCCCACCGATTGCCTCAGCGACCTCCTGCACGCTAAATGGATTAGAGGTTGTACGAGCGCCAATCCACAACAGATCTACGCCATACTTTAGCGCAGCCTCAACATGCTTTGCATTGGCAACCTCTGTAGCTACGGGTAGACCTGTAGCATTTTTAACCTCGACGAGCCAAGGCAGCGCCTTCTCGCCATTGCCCTCAAACATGCCTGGTTTGGTGCGAGGCTTCCACACGCCCGCACGGAAAATATCGACCTTACCTGATGCAGCAAGAGCTTGAGCAGTTGCAAGGGTCTGCTCAAGAGTTTCGGCCGAGCATGGGCCAGAGATTATTATCGGTTTTTTTGATGTCAAGTCTATCATGGCATGTTAATTTTTATGTAAAACTTTCTTTATATCATTTGCGCGGGTAATAATATCCTCAAGGGTCTGAGTATCATCCTTCTCCAGAGCCTTACGGAAGATACTGAGCTGGTGGATATATTCGCGGAGCACATCGAGAACATTATACTTATTCTGCAAAAAAATTGGAATCCACGTCTTTGCGCTACTCTTAGCAAGTCGTACGGTACTATCAAAACCACCACCTGCAAGGTTAAAAATAGCCTCCTCCTCGCGTTCCTTCTCAAGGACCGTAGTAGAGAGGATAAACGATGTAATATGCGAGATATGGCTCACATAGGCTGCATGCAGGTCGTGCTGCTCTGGATTCATCTTGAGCAACGACATTCCTAAACGGGTGTAGATATTCTCTACCGCCATTAGAGCATCATCATCAGAGCGTTCAGACTCGCAAATGACCACACTTCGTCCCACAAAAGAGTCTGCGGTTGCAGCCTCAGGACCACTGAACTCCGTACCCCACATCGGGTGCGTAGCCACAAAGCGTCCGCGAGCAGGATGTTGTGAGATAATTTCACACAGTTCCTCCTTTGTAGAGCCCATATCAATTACAATCTGATTCGCCGTCACCCTATTGAGTATCTTTATCGCCAACTGCGGAATCGCATCCACCGGCACAGCAAGGGCAATCAAATCCGCACCCTCCACGGCCTCATTAAGCGGCAGAACACTATCTACAAGACCCAACTTAACCGCTAACTGAGCATGGGCTGGATTAGCCTCAACGCCCACGACGCTACTAGCAATATTTTTATCCTTTAGGGCAAGGGCAAACGAGCCACCAATAAGGCCCAAACCAACTACTGCAACTCTCATTGTTTCACAATTTTAAGTACCGACAATAAAACCTCTTCAGGTGCACATAGACTCAGTCGCATGTACTTCTCGCCATTGCTACCGAAGATTGCCCCAGGAGTCAAGAATACCCCCTTCTCATAGAGCAGCCAATCGCAGAACTCGTAGCAATTTTTACCCTCTGGAAGTCGTCCCCAGAGAAAAAGTCCAGCCTGATTCTCTGCATACTCAATACCCAAAGCATCAAAAATCTGCATTCCAATCTTTTCGCGACGATAGTACTCACTATTCAGATTTTCGTACCACTCGCTGCCAAGCCCCAAAGCAGTCGCCGCAGCGAGTTGCAAAGGTAAGAACATGCCCGAATCCATATTACTCTTAAAGCGTAGTACCTCTGCAATTCGTTGTTCCGAAGCTGCCAACATACCTACTCGCCAACCCGCCATATTATGACTTTTACTGAGCGAATTAAGCTCCATAGCCACATCCTTAGCCCCCTCAACCTGCAATAGGCTCACTGGCTCAGAATTGCGGATAAAACCATAAGGATTGTCATTAAGAAGCAGAATTTTATTCTTACGACAGAAATCAATAATTCGTTCAAGAGCTTCAAGCGATGCTACTGTACCCGTCGGCATATGCGGATAGTTGATTATCATCATCTTCACCCCGTGAGTATCTATATTCTCAAGGTCCGGCAGATAACCGTTCTTCTCCACTAGAGAGTATGGCGTTGCAACTCCACCTGCAAGTGTCACAGCAGATGTGTAGGTCGGATAGCCAGGATTTGGAACAAGCACCTTATCGCCCGCATTAAGGTAGGTCATACAGATGTGCATAATTCCCTCCTTAGAACCAATGAGAGGCATAATTTCAGTATCAGGATCGAGTGCAACACCGAACATTCTACTATACCACTCTGAAAATGCCGCGCGAAGCTCCTTTGCTCCTTTATAAGACTGATAACCGTGGGTTGTTACCTTGGCACTCTCAGTAGCAAGGCGTTCAGTTACAGATGGATGTGGGGGCATATCGGGGCTACCAATACCAAGAGATATAATCTTTCGACCCTCTGCTCTGAGTTGGTCTATCTCGCGCAGTTTTCGTGAGAAGTAGTACTCTCCTACTCCATCAAGGCGACTGGACAACTTAAATTCATACGGCTTACTCATAGTTCAAAGTCTGTATTTTTATTATACACCCCATAAATATGTACCTCAACACCTTTTGCCCTCATACGCTCAAGGGCTGTGCGCAACGCTACAATATTACCAAACTCCATATCTACATGGAACATATAGTTAAAAGGTTGGTCTGCAATAGGATAAGACTGCAACTTACTCATATTTATATCCAACCCCTCAAGTGCACCCAAAGCACTATATAGTGAGCCAGAGGTGTCAGGAATTTTCATATATAGTGACGCCTTATTCCCTTCAATACTCTCTGCTGTCGGCTCAAACTGCTCTCTATCGCACCTTTCAAGAATCAGAAAGCGAGTATAGTTATTTCTATTTGTATGAATATCAGCTGCGATAATATCAAGGTCAAAAAGTTCAGCAGCAAGTGCACCTGCCACTGCCGCAGTAGTTCGTGAGCCACTTCTCTGAAGTTCTGCTGCACTGAGGGCTGTATCGGCGCTCTCTACAAGTCGCCAATTGTGTGCATCAAGATAATCGGCGCACTGCAAAAGTGCCATCTGGTGTGACTCAACCTCGCGAATATCCTCCAACTTCACACCGCGATTAACCATCAAATTTTGGCGAATCTGAAGATAAATCTCACCCGTAATACGGACATTACAACGCTGAAGAATATTGTAATTTGGAAGGATTGACCCAGCTATAGAGTTCTCGATAGCCATCACGCCATAATCTACCTTACCGTGCTCTACTGCACGAGCTACAGCGCGAAAAGTGTCGCACGGTAGAATCTCAACCGCGCTACCTTCGTACTGCTGGGCTGCTATATGGTGAAACGAGCCTGCATATCCTTGTATCGCTACTTTTTTCATAACCTATCACTAAAAAAGCCGCTCCAGTGAGGAACGGCTATCTAGATTTAACAATCTGCACACGGGTTACCGCTCCTCTAATCTCTGTTGTTAAAGAAGTAAAAAAAGAAGTAACCAAAAAATCGTGAGCTTTGCATAATTAATTTCGTTTATAAGACAAAGTTAGTAAAAAATTTTCATAATCCAAATTTCTCCAAAACTTTATTCATCTTTTCTGCAATTTTATCATTGCACAGATTGCCGATACTGCCCTCATGGGTGTGATTTACCTCGCGCGTAGGGGTATATTCTCCACGCTGTACTGCCATACCTACCTCACGGTATGCCTCTCTAAATGGCACACCAGAGAGTGTCAATCTGTTTACATCCTCTACAGTAAAGAGATAGTTATACCTCTCATCCTCAATAATATCCTGCTTAATGATAATATTCTGGAGCATAAAGTCGCACATATCAAGACACTGGCAAAGTGTAGTTGTCGCAGGGAAGATAATATCCTTAAGCAGCTGAAGGTCGCGGTGATAACCGAGTGGAAGATTTGTTGTAAGTAGCGAAATCTCATTTGGCACACTCTGCAATCTATTACACTTGCCACGCATAATCTCAAACACATCCGGATTCTTCTTGTGCGGCATAATGCTTGAACCGGTTGTAAGATTATCTGGGAAGGAGATAAATCCATAGTTCTGGCACATAAATAGGCAGACATCCATCGCAAACTTACCCAACGTAGATGCCACCGAAGCTATGGCATAAGCGGCAGCGCGCTCGGTCTTTCCACGGCTCATCTGCGCCGCTACAACATTATAGTGCAGTGCTCCAAAACCAAGAAGCTCTGTTGTCATCGTTCTATTGAGAGGGAAGGATGAGCCATAACCTGCAGCTGAACCGAGAGGGTTTTGATTGGCAATGTTATAAGCCGCAACAACCATCTCCATATCATCTACAAGCGATTCGGCATAAGCACCAAACCATAATCCGAATGACGACGGCATAGCCACCTGAAGATGTGTATAGCCTGGCATAAGGGTATCTTTATGCTCATTACTAAGGCTCTGCAATCGGTCAAAAACCACCTTAATTCGCTCAGCCAACATCTTTAATTCATCACGCATAAAGAGCTTAAGGTCAACAAGGACCTGGTCGTTTCTTGAGCGACCAGAGTGAATCTTCTTACCCAAATCACCGAGTTCGCGAGTGAGCATCAACTCTACCTGCGAGTGAACATCCTCAACACCCTCTTCAATTACAAACTCTCCACGCTCTGCACTCTCAAGAATACGCTGCAGAGCCTCAAGAAGTACAGGGAGTTCATCACTACCAAGCAGACCGATACTCTCAAGCATACGGATATGCGCCATGGAGCCAATGACATCATATCGTGCCAGGCGTAAATCCAGCTCGCGGTCATTGCCCACTGTAAACTCCTCAATTGCCTTATCTGGCTCAAAGCCCTTATTCCAAAGTTTCATATTTTGCTAACTGTTCAAGTAGAGATTGATAAACAGCAATACCATTCTCAATCTCCGAGATTTTTACAAATTCATCTGCTGTATGTGAGCGAGAGGACTCACCCACACCTATCTTTAGCGCAGGGATACCCTGCATAATTGCCCTATCGGATGTTGTTGGCGAGATAAAACTCTTGCACCCCACTGCCACTGCCGCACGAACAAGGGGATGAGTAGCTGCAATTGCCGATGCTCGCACACGAGTTGAGCGTGGGGTAAGTGTAGAGTGGCGAACTACATCTTGCAGAATTTCCACAGTCTGCTCGTTTGTATACGCGTCAGTCGTGCGAACATCAACAACAAAACGGCAGCTATCCGGCACGATATTATGCTGCGAGCCGGCAGAAATCTGTGTCACTGAAATCTTTATATCTCCCAGCACCTGGCTTGTGTTTTCAAAGTTATAGTTGCGAAGTATCTCTATATCCTCAATAGCCTTATAGAGTGCATTATCTCCCTCATTGCGAGCAGCGTGACCACTCTTACCTGTAGCTACGCCATCCAGCACAACAAGACCTCGTTCACCCACTGCTGCCTGCATAGACGTAGGTTCACCAACAATCGCCATATCTATGGCAATACCTAACTCCTTAAAGTGGGCAAGCATTGCACGCATACCTCTTTCACCCATAGTCTCCTCCTCGGCAGTAATTGCGAGAAGAAGATTAAAAGGTAGATTTGTCGTGTCGCTAAAGCGAGAAAAAGTGGCAATGAGACTCACCACAGAGCCGCCCGCATCGTTACTACCTAAGCCAAGAATCTTTCCATCCTCAACTGCCCCTGAGTACGGGTCAAAGGTGTAACCACCTGCCGGTTTTACAGTATCGTGGTGCGAATTGAGCAAAAGGGTCGGCTTTGTAGCATCAAAGCCGTCAGATAGCACCCATATATTATTGTAGAGTCTATTAACCTTTGCCCCGTGTTGCGAAAGGGTATCAAACAGAATATCTGCCGTACCACCTTCACTACCAGAGACTGACGGTGTAGCGACAAGACGAGACAAAAGTTCTACGCAACTATCAAGGCTAAAGTTCTGCATACTACAACATTATCTTTGTTCCACTATCCTCATTCAATTGTGCCGAGTGTTTGATTGTAACGACCTTAACTCCGCACTCAAGGGCACGAAAAGCACCGTCTATCTTAGGAATCATACCCTTATTTACCACTCCGTCGGCAAGCAAAGTCTTATAACTCTGTGGGCGAATCTCCGATATAACAGAGTCCGGATTATCAATATCTGCCATAACACCGGCCTTCTCAAAGCAGAAAACAAGCTCCGTCTCTGCCTTCTGCGCCAACGCCACTGCCACTGCAGAGGCTACAGAGTCTGCATTGCAATTAAGAAGCGAACCCGCGCCATCGTGCATAATTGAGCAGAAAACAGGAACAACACCTCTCTGAGTTAGACTCAGTACAAAATCTGCATCTACACCCTCAACAGATATATCACCCACAAAACCAAAGTCTATCGGTTTGGCAGCACGACGAGTAGCCTTAACAACATTCGCGTCAGCACCCGAGAGTCCGATGGCATTACAACCAGCAGCCTGCAACATTGCCACCACCTTTTTATTTACAAGGCCCGCATAGACCATCGTAACAACATCAAGTGTCTGGCTATCTGTCACTCGGCGGCCGTCTATCATCGTTGTTGGTATCTCCAACTTCTCAGCAAGGCGAGTGGCAAGCTTTCCACCTCCGTGAACAAGCACCTTTTGTCCCTCAACAGCCGCAAAATCGGCAACAAAGCGTTCAAGTGCAGCCTCGTTGTCAATAACATTTCCGCCTATCTTAACTACTTTTATCATCTCGGATATGTTCTACAAGTTTTCCAAAAGCCTTTTGATTACCACCTGAGCCGAAATCTCGCGGTTCGCAGCCTCTGGGATTACAAGGCTACGCTCGGACTCAATAACCTCGTCCGTTACAATCATATTTCGGCGCACAGGTAGGCAGTGCATAAAGTAGGCGTTATTTGTAAGAGCCATCTTCTCGCTATCTACAGTCCAATCTCTATCCGTAGAGAGCACCTGACCGTAGTTTTCATCAGCAAAGGCAGACCAGTTCTTAGCATAAATAAAGTCAGCACCCTCAAATGCCTTTCGCTGGTCATACTCTATCTGTTCTGGGCGAACAAAGCGAGTATCAAGCTCGTAGCCATGTGGGTGTGTTACAACAAGCTCATAGTTAGCAGCATTCATCCACTCTGCAAATGAGTTTGGTACGGCCTGCGGAAGTGCCTTTGGATGTGGAGCCCAAGTAAGAACAACCTTCGGGCGAGCTACTCTCTTATGCTCCTCGATAGTAATAAGGTCGGCAAAGCTCTGCAATGGGTGACCAGTTGCCGCCTCCATAGAGAATACCGGGCGGCCAGAGTAGCGGATAAACTGCTCGACAACACGCTCCTCATAGTCCTCAGCCTTATTCTTAAGACCTGCAAACGAGCGCACGCCGATAATATCGCAGTAGCTACCCATAACAGGTATAGCCTCAAGAAGATGCTCCGCCTTATCGCCATCCATAACCACACCTCGCTCGGTCTCAAGCTTCCATGCGCCCTGATTGACATCAAGCACCATGACATTCATACCCAGATTCATTGCCGCCTTCTGCGTTGAGAGACGGGTACGAAGTGATGAGTTGAAAAATATCATCAGCAAGGTCTTATTTCTTCCTAACTCTGTATATGCGAACCTATTTTTCTTTACCTCCAGAGCCTCAGCAACTGCAAGATTAAGGTCGCCAATATCGGCAACATTTGTAAACTTTTTCATATCTATATCTTTTATTTTCCAATCCAAGTAAGTTTGCGCCACAGAGCCTCAAAAGGTCCGTGGGAGTGTCGTGAGAGCCACCAACGGCAGAAGATATACTGCAGAGCGACACAGAGCACACCAAGCAACAAGCTCGATGCATGGCCCGAATAGCGATACATACCAAGTCCCCAATTATAAAACACAAAGCCGCCTATAATAGACTGCGTCAGATAGTTAGTTAGGCTCATCTTTCCGTACGGAGCAATCTTGGCAAGTATATTACGCACTGAGGTACGATAGTAGAGTAGCACCACACCGGAGACATATATGAGCATCATTGCAAGGTTTTTCCACATATTGAGCATAACGCTCAAGCTCTTTCTAACAGATGCAATCTCTACTATATCCGGCACAATCTTATATAGCGGGAATAACACTGCAAATGCGCACAATGACACTACAAGAATACGCTTCCAGATAGTGATATTATTATCCTCATCATAGAATAGTCGTTTGCGACCAATAAAAATTCCAAGCAAAAAGAGGAAAACAGTCTGGGTCATTCGTCCATGCTCTATAGCCCACAGATAGTTTACCGGAAAACCATTCTCAAGTCCCTTCACTGCTACATCAAACCACGAGCCCTCTGCTTGTGCCGGAAGTATAGCCTTAAAGAGTTCACTTGATCCCAAATTGAGCGAAGTTGTTGAGGCGTCAAAAAGGCCCATGACTATATAGGCAATCTCTATCGGTTGCAGAGCAAAGAGTACGGTTGCTGCGACAAGCACCTTGTTACTTGCACGAACAAATGGCAGTACAAGCACTCCACAAACGGCATATACGGTAAGTATATCGCCATTATAGAAGAGCAAATCAAAGAGTCCAAAGAGCATCAATAGCACCATTCGCCAAACAAAGCGAGGACGAAAATCAGCTCCCTGCTGTGCCTGATTATCATGCTGGATAAATAGGCTAAGACCAAACAACATCGAAAATATAGCGTACATCTTACCTGCAAGAAGGAAAAATGTAGTATCCCACACGCACGCATTAACCTTAGCCATCAACTCACTTGACGACTCGGGGAACATATAGAAGTTTAGTTGCTCTATAAAATGTATCAGCACAATGCCTCCAATGGCTATGCCTCGCAGAATATCTGCAACATCTATTCTGGTATTGGGTTTTAAGGATGGGGTGTAGGTCATTGTTTCTATATCAAAAATATCAGCTTGCTTATCTTAATCAAATAATACGCGCGGATTCATCCTTGCAGGGCTACGCCACTCAATGCCAAACTGTTCAGAGAGCACAGCCGACTTCTCATGCCAATAGGCGTGACAGAAACCCATGCCACGAGGCATATCCTCAAGGCGAGAATCAACAATCTTTTCAGCCTCGTCTATAACCTCCTCCCAACGAGCGGTCCACTCAATTGGGTCATACTTAAGCATCTTTGTCTGCTTTATATCGCCGAGTCTGTCGCTATCTGCAGCCTCAATATTACTCTTATACAGAGCAATCTCGCTATCCAACTCATCATGCACCTCACCGATACTTAGCAAAATATCTAGGCGAAGCAACATAAGCTCTAGTTTCAGACGTGGGTGTGCATAAAGCAAATCTGCCATTTCATCAATAGCCTGCTCCACAAAAGAGAGGGAAATCTTGTCGGCAAATAGCTGTCGTGCATAAACGAGAAGTTCTCGCGCAAGCGCTGCATTCTCCCAACTACATCTCTGCTCTGCCAAATTTTGCTCTGCAACGCCTACGCAACACTCCATTGCTCGCTGCATGAGCTCCGCAGAGGACTCTGTAGCAAGACGCTGGCGGAGAGTGTTAAGTTCTGCTTTATAATCTACCTTTCCCATAGTTAGATAAGTTGTTTGAAAGATGCAAGGAATATATCAGCCTGCTGCTTTGTGATTGTAAGCGCAGGAAGTAGTCTTACTGTTGTTGCACCGGCACCACCTGTAAAGATGTGGTGCTCAAAGAGCAATTTTTTACGCATTTCCGAAGCCGAGCCGTCAATCTCAATACCGATCATTAGGCCTCGACCTCGTACCTCAACAATCTGCGGAATCTTCTTAAGCTCCGCAATAAGATACTCACCCACCTCATGAGCATTTTTTACAAGATTCTCGTTCTCAATAACCTCTAGTACAGCTATAGCAGCCGCACAAGCAAGATGATTACCACCAAAAGTTGTTCCCAGCATACCGTGCTTAGCCTCTATATGTGGGGCAATCAGCACGCCACCCATTGGAAAGCCATTAGCAATACCCTTTGCTACGGTAATAACATCTGCCTGAATTTTAGAGTGCTGGTGTGCAAAGAAGTCACCACTTCTACCATATCCCGACTGTATCTCATCGGCAATAAGCACAACGCCATACTTTTTAGTAAGCTCTCGAAGTGCCACAAAGAACTCATCTGTTGGGCAATGGATACCTGCCACACCCTGAATACCCTCAATAATCACTGCACAGAACTCTCCCGTAGCAAGTTTTGCCTCTACAGCCTGGGTATCGCCAAGAGCGACAAACTCAACATTCTCTGTTCTGTTAAACGGAGCGACAATCTTTGGATTGTCTGTTGCTGCAACAGCGCCAGATGTTCTACCGTGGAATGCAGCCTTAAAGGCGAGCAGTTTACTCTTACCCGTATGGAAAGAGGCGAGCTTAATAGCATTCTCATTTGCCTCCGCACCTGAATTACAGAGGAAGAGCGAGTAGTCTGTATATCCGCTCACTCGACCCAATTTCTCAGCTAAAGCACTCTGCAAAGAGTTCTGCACAGAATTTGAGTAGAAGCCCAACTGTGCCACCTGACTCTGTACCGCCTTAACATAGTGTGGGTGGCAATGACCAATACTTATCACCGCATGACCACCATAGAGGTCGAGATACTCAACCCCATCCTTGTCGTATACATAATTTCCGCATCCCCTCACTGGCTCAATGTCGTAGAGAGGATATACATCAAACATCTTCATTAGAAAGCACTTGCTTTAAGGTTTAGACCCAGATTCTCATCCAAGCCAAACATAATATTCATATTCTGCACAGCCTGTCCCGAAGCACCCTTGAGTAGGTTGTCAATAACCGAGACAATGTGCAATTTATTGCCATACTTAGCTACGCGGACAACAGCCTTATTGGTATTTACCACCTGCTTAAGGTCCACCTCTCTATCAACTACAAAGGTAAAGGCTGCATCAGCATAGAACTCTTTGTAGAGCTCAACAGCCTGCTCTGCTGTAAGGTCAGTTTCGGTATATACCGAAGCAAAAATTCCGCGAGCAAAGTCACCACGCATAGGCACAAAGTTGATATCACTGTTAAATGATGGCTGCAGTGTCTTAAGCGTGCGGCGTATCTCTATAAGGTGTTGATGCTCAAAGGCTTTATAGACAGAGATATTATCACTACGCCAGCTAAAGTGTGTGGTAGCGCCAGGTTTAACACCGGCACCTGTAGAGCCAGTGATTGCCGTTACATGCACTTCGTCCTTAAGCAATCCATTAGTAGCCAATGGGAGCAGTGCAAGCTGAATAGCAGTTGCAAAACATCCAGGATTTGCAAGGCGGAAAGTGTGGGCAATACGCTGACGGTTAATCTCAGGTAGACCATAAACATAGCCACAGCTCTCGTCACGAAAATCCTGCGCAAGGTCAATAACCTTAAGCGTTGCCGGCAGTGGATTCTCCTCCCAGAACTTGCGACTCTGACCATGAGCCGAGCAGAGGAAGAGTGCATCTATAGCTGTCAAATCGTACTTATCAGCAAAGCAGAGGTCTGTCTGACCAATAAGTCCGCCATGAACATCACTAAGGGCATTGCCTGCATTGGATGTGGAGTGTACAAAAGCAATCTCTACCTGAGGATGGTTCACAAGTAGTCGAAGCAGCTCTCCCGCCGTATAACCAGCGCCTCCTATAATACCGACTTTAATCATTAGCCTTCTTCTTATTGTAGTAAATCTTCATTGAGTTAGCCATAATCTTAGTAAAGCCCTTCACATCATCTGCGCTCCAAGCCTTATTAACCTCGCCATACTCACCAAAGTCTGTCTTCATCAAATCGAAGTCAGAGGTAACACCCACAAGTGTATAGCTATATGGGCGGAGAGTAATCTCAACAGTGCCATCTACATTTGCCTGAGTACTCTCAAGGAACGCCTCCATATCACGCATTACAGGATCAAGATACTGAGCCTCGTGGAGGAACATGCCGTACCAAGTACCAATCTGGTCCTTCCAGTACTGCTGCCACTTTGTAAGGGTATGCTTCTCAAGCATCTTATGTGCAGCGATAATAAGCATTGGTGCAGCAGCCTCAAAGCCTACACGACCCTTAATGCCGATAATTGTATCGCCAATGTGCATATCACGACCAATACCATACTGCGAGCCGATAGCCTCCACAGCACGAATAGCCTCTACCTTATCACTATACTCAACACCATTTACAGCGCTAAGTTCGCCCTTTGCAAAGGTTAGCTTAAGGGTTGATGGCTCGGTAGCGGTCACCTGACTAGGATATGCACTCTCTGGCAGTGTCTGCTCTGAGTGCAGAGTCTCCTTACCACCTACGCTTGTACCCCACAGACCCTTATTGATTGAGTACTCCATCTTCACAAAGTCAGCCACATAGCCGTGCTCCTTGAGATAGTTAATCTCATATTCACGAGTCAGTGTCATATCACGTGTTGGGGTAATAATCTCAATCTCCGGAGCCAAAATCTGGAATGTAAGATCAAAGCGCACCTGATCGTTACCAGCACCTGTAGAGCCATGAGCAACACAGTGTGCTCCTACGCTCTTAGCATACTCAATGATGGCGATAGCCTGAAATGTACGCTCTGAAGAGACAGAAATTGGATATGTTCCATTTCTCAAGATATTACCATAGACCATATACTTAATGCTCTGATCATAGTACTCCTGAGTAATATCAAGCGTAGCGTGCTTAGCAGCACCAAGAGCATATGCACGCTCCTCAATAGCAGCAAGCTCAGCATCTGAAAAACCGCCAGTATTAGCAATAGCAGTATAGACCTCATAGCCCAACTCCTCGCTAAGATACTTTACGCAAAAAGAGGTATCAAGACCTCCACTAAATGCAAGTACAACTCTCTTCTTCTCCATAATCTTATATTTTTTATTTTACTATTTCAAGTGAAAAATCTTCTTAACTGCGTTTTTAACTACCATCCAATAAGGCTGGAAATTTGAATTTGCCGGCAGCGGTGTCTTAGGGTCGTAAAGCATACCTGTACACAGACACATACGGCGGTTATTGCGCTGAAGAATGTCGTAATTACAACACCCCTCGCAACCCTTCCAGAACTCCTCATCATCCGTAAGTTCCGAAAATGTAACCGGCTTATAGCCCAGGCGGGTATTTAGTTTCATCACCGGCAATGATGTAGTAATACTGAATATCTTGGCAAACGGGAACCTAAGACGAGCAAGTTCAAAGGTACGAGCCTTAATCTGTGCCGCCAAACCGATATGGCGATACTCAGGGTCCACAATAAGACCCGAAGTGGCAACATAATCACCATGACCCCAGCACTCAATATAACTAAAGCCGACAAGCTTATCACCATCAAGCGCCACAACAGCCTTGCCACCGGTAATTTTTGCCGAAATGTACTCTGGCGTACGGCGAGCAATACCCGTTCCTCGCTGAAGAGCCGACTCATAAATCAATTGGCAAATCCTCTCCGCATATGCTACATGAGCCTGCTCTGCAAAGAGTATTTTTACTGCATTTTTATTCATTTTATATGAACTTTATTCTACAACTCTTATTTCGTAAAAAAGATGAGCAAATTTAGATATTTTTCATCAATATTCAAAGAAATAGCACTAAAAAGTGACATAACTACAAAAAAATAGAGGTAGAGCATATTATACCCCACCTCTATTTTTGCATATTATTCAATTATGAAGTATTTTGCCCATTCTTTATCTATATAGAGTCCGCAGACAGATGATTGCGGATACATAGCTCCCGACTCTGTAAGCGATATGCCGACATCCTCAATTGGCAGCAAGCGCGCTATGTCAAAAATTATTCGCTGCTCAGGCAAACATGAGTAGCCAACAGCTGGGCGAATACCACGATATTTACCGGCAAAAAGCTGCGGGATAGTAAGTCTTCTCTCTGCATCTGACAGATCTTGACTATTTGAATAGCCACGATAGAGTCTATACCTTACCTGTCTATGCAGATACTCGCTTGCAGCCTCCACGACCCTATCAGATAGGCTCTGCAACAGTAACGCGCGATAGTCATCACCCTCACTCTTTGCACTCTGTACAGCCTCTACCAAACTCTGCGGAACAGTTACAGCAAATAGCCCTACACAATCATTATAGCCCTTAGGTGCAACAAAATCTGCAAGGGATAGAGCTACTCCATATGCACCAACTCTGCTCTGTCGAGGTGTGGTTATTGTCACAGCGCTTTCACCATTTTCAAGAGAGATATTATCGCCATCGGAGTATGCATTTACAAACCTAACTACAGCTCTAATATTCTGATTTTCAAAATCATCCAAAACTCCATCCGCATCTAAGCGCAAGGCGCGACCCTCATTAGTATGAGGAGAAGTTTTCCAGAAATTATGGAAGCTGCGCCAATTTATATACCTACGAAGAGCCTTGATTGTAATATCTTTCGGAGTCCATATATCACCAATCTCACACTTCGGCATCTCCACACCGCTCCAATCAATCTGAAGGCGAGGTAGGTTATTTTTTGCCTTATCAGCACCCTTCGCAAACTCAGCGCGTAATGCCCTCTGCTCCGCCATTAACTGTTGGATAGTAGCCTCACGTTCTGTACCAAGCAACTTGAGCGCCAAGAGTGGATTTTGCGACGCATCCTTGACATGGAACACTGCTCCAGAATATAGTGGAGCAATCTTTACAGCCGTATGGAGTGGTGAAGTGGTTGCGCCACTGATAAAGAGTGGAACATCTACTCCTGCCTCGCGGAGCATTGTGGCAGTGATGCACATCTGCTCAAGCGAAGGGGTAATAAGTCCACTGAGTCCGATAAAGTCTACATTATGCTCAATAGCCGCCTTTACTATATCTTGCGGAGCGACCATGACTCCCAAATCAATAACCTCAAAGCCATTGCAGCGTAGAATAACCGAGGCGATATTCTTGCCAATATCATGCACATCTCCCTTGACAGTTGCAACAAGGTAGCGACCTACTCCACCAATACTCTTGCTACTCTCAATATATGGTTGCAAAATGGCGACTGCGCGTTTCATAGTCCTGGCGCTCTTAACCACCTGTGGCAAAAACATCTTACCCTCACCAAAGAGCTTTCCAACAGCTGTCATTCCCTCCATAAGTGGTTTTTCGACAATCTCAACTGCTGACGAGTATAACTTTAGCGCCTCTGCCAAGTCCTGCTCCAAATAGCTCTCATCACCCCGTTGCAGAGAGTCCGCAAGACGCTGAGAGATAGGTATGCTCATTCGGTCTACAACATTAGTATCCTCTCTCTTCTCCATAAAAGAGGTCGCCATTGCAATCAACGTCTCAGTAGCATCAGCTTTACGATTAAGCACTACATCCTCCAATACCGTGCGCAGCTGAGACGGTATCTGCTCGTACATAACCGCTGTCGAAGGATTTATAATAGCCATATCCATGCCCGCGCTGGCAGCATGATATAGAAATACTGCATGCATAGCCTCACGGATGTAGTTATTACCACGAAAGGCAAAGGAGAGATTGCTCACGCCTCCGCTAACATGTGCACCAGGTAGATTTTGGCGTATCCATGCCGTTGCGCGTATAAAGTCTCGTGCATAGTTATCGTGTTCGGCAATGCCCGTGGCAATAGTTAGTATATTTGGGTCAAAGATTATATCACATGGCTCAAAGCCAACCTTCTCTGTAAGTAGTCTATACGCCCTACTACAAATCTCAATTTTGCGCTGATAGGTTGTCGCCTGGCCCAACTCGTCAAATGCCATAACAACAACTGCAGCACCAAAACGCTTAATCTCTTTTGCTCTGTCAATAAATGTCTGCTCACCCTCCTTAAGTGAAAGAGAGTTTACAATAGCCTTACCTTGGATTGTCTTAAGCGCCGCAACAATAACCTCAAAGCGCGAAGAGTCAATCATCCACGGCACCCGAGCCACTTGTGGGTCAGATGCCATAATATTCAGGAACTCAACCATTTGACTCTCAGAGTCAAGCATAGCATCGTCCATGTTTATATCAAGCACCATTGCGCCATCCTCGACCTGTTTACGAGCGATGGTAAGAGCTTCAGCATAGTTTTTTTCGCTAATAAGGCGCAAGAATTTACGACTACCAGCGACATTACACCTCTCGCCAACATTGACAAACACCCCATTTGCATCAAAGGCATCCAGACCTGCAAGCCAAGCACTTGGTTGTGCCTCTATTTGTCTAGGGGCATATGAACTGACCGCAGTAGCAATTGCCGCAATATGTTCAGGCGTAGATCCGCAGCAACCACCCACAATATTGACAACTCCTCGCTCTGCAAAGCGTGCAATATCCGTTGCCATCATTTGTGGAGTCTGGCTATATTCACCCATCGCATTTGGAAGTCCAGCATTGGGATAGGCACTCACATAACAAGGGGCTACATCCGATAATTCCCTTAAGAATGGCTCCATCTGCGCTGCACCAAAGGAGCAATTAAGTCCTATAGCTGTAAGATTAAAGTGGCGAAGAGATGTAACCACAGCCTCCATGGTCTGACCTGACAATATTCGACCAGCAGCATCCGCAATAGTTAATGACACTATTATTGGCAACTCAACGCCGTGATTTTCAAAGACTTTTCGCGCAGCAGTAAGCGCAGCCTTAGCATTGAGGGTATCAAAGACAGTCTCTACAAGTAGTAAATCTACACCAGCCGTAACCAAAGCATCAATCTGCTCGATATACGCATCGGTCAGTGAATCAAAATTTATCTCTCTATATCCTGGATTCTCTACATCTGGTGACATTGAGAGCATTTTTCCGGTAGGACCCACAGAGCCGGCTACAAAGCGTGGTCTATCAGGTGTGATAGAGTTCATTCGCTCCACCTCTTGTCTGGCAAGCTCTACAGCTGCGATATTAAGGCGATAGACCAGATTCTGAGTGCCATACTCTTGCTGCGATATTCGCTGGCTATTGAAAGTACAAGTCTCAATAATATCCGCACCGGCCTCGAGATACCTGCGATGTATTGCCTGAATAACATCTGGACGAGTTAGAACAAGCATATCATTGTTACCCGCAAGTGGTTGAGGATGGTTTTCAAATTCTGCACCTCTAAAGTCACTCTCGGTGAGGTTATAACGTTGAATCATAGTGCCCATAGCTCCGTCAAGCACCATAATTCGCTTTTTAAGAGTATCGTGTAGTAGACTCATTAGTAGACATTTTTAGCAATCTGCTCAATACTTGCCACAGCATTCATAGAGTAGAAGTGTATGCTCGGCACACCAGCCGCTCGTAGCTCTCTCGCCTGCATAGTCGCCCACTCCACACCTAAAGCCTTAACCTGCTCATTATCCTTACATTTACGAAACTCATTAGATAGTTCTATCGGCAAATCAATATGGAAAGTCTTTGGCAAGAGCGCCTGCTGAGTGAGCGAAGTGAGGGGCTTGAGTCCAGGAATTATCGGCACAACAATACCGGCAGCACGACAACGAGCGACAAAGTCAAAATATTTAGCATTATCAAAGAACATCTGAGTCACAACATACTCAGCACCTGCATCCACCTTAGCCTTTAAGTGTTCTATATCGGTATCAATATTCATCGCCTCCTCATGCTTCTCTGGGTAGCCAGCTACACCAAAAGAGAAGGCTTGTAATAGGCTATTATGGTTAGTTCCATCCAGCAATTCTCCATTATTAAATCTTGAGACTTGATTGCACAACTCTACAGCGTGCTGATATTCACCCTGCTCAGGTAAATATCTACTGTCACCCTTCGCCTTATCTCCACGAAGCACCAACAAATCTGTAATTCCTAAATAAGAGAGGTCAATCAGTTCATTCTCAAGCTCTGCGGCACTAAAGCCACTACAGATAATATGAGGTACTGTTGCAACATTGTAGCGACTCTTAAGGGCTGCTGCGATAGCCACTGTACCAGGGCGTTTACGCTCTGTTGTACGCTGAAAGACACCTTGAGCAACCTCACGATATACTACATCTGTGCGATGTGTAGTAATATTGATATATGCAGGGGCAAAGTACATGAGGCGCTTGACACTATCAAAAAGTGTATCTATACTATTTCCCCTCAAAGGAGGTAAAACCTCAAACGAGAATGCTGTACTATGATTTTCCTTAAGAAAAGAGGCTACACTCATAATTATTACAATTTTTTTTGATTTACAAAAGTATAACTTTTGAAAAGAAATGCCAAGTAATAACATAAAAAAGTCTGCCACAAGTGACAGACTTTAGAATAGAAATAAGCGTAACACTACTCAATCTTGCCCTTGTGAAGGTTTACAAAGAGGTGCCACATACCTGATACGTTTCTCTTAACAAACTCAAGAACTGCGCTATCAGATACAATATTCTTATCGTCATCAACGATAATTACGCTCTCAGCCTCTACACGCCAGCTACCATCGTTACTCTGTGCAAGGTATGCCTTAGGCCAATACTTGTTATAGTTCCAGTCATTAATAAGTGGCTGAAGATGAGCAGCATCAGAACCTGAAAGATCATAATAACCACCACTCATGCAGAAAATACGAATCAAGTTATCACGCATGCGAACAAAACAGATAACATCGTGTGGATAGTCGTCATCAGCGCTAAGAGCAATACGGAAATCGCCATCCTCATCCTTACGGATAGAGAAGTGTGACATCAAAAGATCTTGTAATTGTGAAAGTGTCATGACTAGAAAAGTTTTAAGTTGTTATTCTCGATAATTGATTTATTATTCAAAGATAGTACAATTTATCAATTAATCCAAATAAATAGTACAATTTTTCAGCTGCACACTCAGATTTGTTGCAAATAAGTAGCCATATCAACAAAAACAAAAAAGCCAACCCATAAAGGATTGGCTTAAAGAGGCGGCTACCTACTCTCCCACGGGAAGACCGCAGTACCATCGGCGTTAGTGAGCTTAACTTCTCTGTTCGGAATGGGAAGAGGTGGAACCTCACTGCTATAACCACC
>JAEIGA010000545.1_pt1 | contig 55601 bp, 106 predicted proteins | sample 9270691 | NCBI WGS metagenome assembly JAEIGA01 (sample SAMN17057246, study PRJNA624740) | gut metagenome | biome: biome; isolation source: fecal sample | host: Bos grunniens | place: China: Xizang | collected 2019 | reverse complement strand
TTATGATAAGACTTTACGTTATATTTAGCGTAAACTGGAATGTCATCATCATCAATTAACGGCAATCCACTATCAACCCATTTAACATAAACAAGTTTAGTGGCTGGATCTCGCATCCAAGATGCGTCCATAATATTTTGAGCATTCCTACGCCTAGCTTCACCTTCATATGAGCCAAGCGCAGCCATACGAAGTCTAAATGAATCAAGCATTAGGATCACTCTCCCTAATAAATTCTACTAGCCCACAAGCATCAAGGATGGCTTTTCGATACTTATCATACTCATTTTCGCCTCGTGCATATTCAAGTAAGCTCATAATAGTAATTAATTCTGGTTGACCACCAGAAATCTTGTTGAATCCAATTAGCCGTTGTAGCACTGATTCGAAATAATTATCTAAATGCTCGTAACCATCTTGCTTGTATGGTAATAATTTAAAAATAGCAGAAGTGAAATACTTCTTCTCTGCAGCTATTTGACTAGGAGATATTTCTGCGTAAAAATCCACTGGAAACGCCTCCTTAGTCGTCAAAATAAGAGTTGCTGGTATATGTATAGTAATTGTGAAGTCGATTCATTTCTCTCAGATTTTCATCTTTAATGGCACGAAGCTCGGAAATGTGTGAGCTTTGAGCATAAAATTTTTCTTCCTTACCTCCAATGAACTGAAGTACATTTTCAGTAGAATTCAAATATTGTGATACCCAAGCATCAAGCATTCCCATTGCTAATAGTTCAATTTCTAAATCAGATAAATCTTCTTTAAATATTTGAAGCTCTTCGTCTCTTTGGGATAAATCATGCTGACATTTTCTCGTTTTAACAATTGCTGTATTTAACCAGCTATTTAGCATTTTCTCCAAAGAGTAATCATCAACCTCTACGAGATTAAAATCTGTAATCTTTTGAGAAAAACTATCATAAATCTTTTCATATGGAGTCGCCATATAAGGTCACCTCCAAATTACTTAATATACAATTTTAGATCTGTTCCAAGGACTTCATCAATTGCCTTAATCTTTGCCAAACTATCTAAAGTACCATTCAGGATCTTCTCGCCAGCAATATTTTTAACTGCTTGCTGAACACCTCTTGGTGCCTTCTTTAGCTTAGATCTTAACTGAGCGACAGGTAGTCTAAATAGGGCTTCAACATCCACATCAACAATACTTTGATATAGATTTTCAAAATCTTTGCCCCATTGTGCAACTAACTCTTCATCCTCAACAACAAATCTGGGTCTAAACAGATAGCTTGAACGAGTAGACTTTAGTGCCTGTAAATCCTGGAACTCAACCTCGGTGGTGTCACCATGGTTGGCCCAAGAATATAGCAAGCCACTCTTCTTACCAGTCATCAATAGCTCACCAAAAGTAACACTGCGACAAGTAATCATGTCATCTGGCGCATACTTACGTGGTGCCTTCTTGACTTCCTTTGCAACTTCCACTTCCTCGGAAATAACTTCTTTCTTGTTAGCCATTTTATATTTCTCCTTTTAATCCATAATTAATTTTGTACTGTAAAATTAACCAGCAATGATATTATAAACACCGAATAGTAGGTTGATCTGAACGCCAACGCCCATCTTCCACATGTATCTGTAATCATAAGTCATGTCCTGATGGAAGGTGTTGTCATTAACCTGTCTCATCTCAGGCTGGCCTTCGTTAACAACCTTAATGAACTTATTCTCACCAACAGGCATAATTAGTAGCTGCTTGTCGTCAACTAGTCTTGCAGAGGTGTCATTTAGCTTGAAGCCCTGCTTGATTTCAACTAGTCTGATGCCTTCCCAGTAACCAATCTTACCAGTGGTATTTCTAGCAACCTTCATATCCTCGGAAATCCAGTTGATATCCTGCATAGCTTCTAGTCTGCTTAGAGCAGTCTTGGTGCCCATGATAACAACTTCCATGCCAGTAGCCATCTGGACATCTTCGATTAGCTGTAGGAACTTGGTCTTTTCAGCTGCATCTAGAGCGCCAGTCTTAACCCACTGACCATTGCCATCGGTGCCACCGGGTAGCTGCTCGGAAGCAGATAGCATAGCCTGATAAATGGACTCATTAACATATCTGTCAACAGCCTCATATAGCTTGTTAACAAAGGTGGAGAAATCTTCAGCACCAGTTAGTAGTCTCTCGTACTCGCTGTAAACAGCAATGCCATACCAGCTAGTCTCGACAGAGAAAGAAGCACCCTTGCCTAGTCTCTGACGGTCAATGTCCCAATGGTTACCAGAAACCTTAGAGACGGTTAGTAGGGTTTCATCCTCAGTATAGAAGACGTTCTTGTCACCGATATCGATGTGCTTAGTCTCAACGAACTCATTGAAGAAAGGATTCTCCTGCCAACCAGTCTGTAGTAGGTTAGGAACAACTTCCTCAATTAGATCAAATAGAACCTGCTGATTTCTCTTGATTGCCTTACGAATCTCAGCCTTAGTGGAATGCTCATTGCAACCAATAACGCTCATGAACTTCTCAACAATCTTCTTATTAGCTTCCTTAACAGTAATGCCTTCCTCAAAATTAGCATTAGCAGTATCTAGCATTAGCTTCTTAAAAGCATTTAGCTGCTCTTCATTATTCTCAAATACTTCACGCACTCTTGCGTCAAAACTCATTAGTTTCATAATTATTCGTCCTCCTTCCCCAAACTTATAGGCTTACAACCTGAATCTTATACATCATCATGTTAGTACGGAAAATTCTGGTTAGAACCTGGGCGCAGAACTCGCCTTCGGTCTTAGCATCAGATACAACGTACTGCTTAGCAGCTGCATCATAAGTAACAAACTGCTTCTCAACGGGAGCCTTGTCAAAAGCATTCTCAGATAGAGTGATTCTGTCACCAACTCTTAGAGTGTAAGCACGAACTCTGTCACCAGCTGCATTGTAGAACTTGTCCTCGGTGTTATAACCTCTTAGTTCGGTCATAGGTAGTAGAGGAGGATTTAGTAGTAGTAGAGCCTCGTCGCCAGCGGCATAAGCCTTTGCGTTCCAAACCTCATCTTCGTACTCGTCAGCAGCATAGTCAGCTCTAGCAACTAGTAGACCATTGTCCATATCTTCAGCAATAGCAATAGAATAGATGTGACCGCCGCCAAAATTGGTGCTTAGAATATTAGTAGATTCAGCCACAATGTGGTTGACTTGTAGATTTAATTCCTGAGCCATAATCAATTCATTCCTTTCATAAAATAAAAAATTTGTTTTTAATATTTATATATTCATTTTGTACTGTTTATTAGTCATTAAACAGACCAGCATAAGCCTGCTTTTTCTTATTGGGCTTTGCATTGAAGTTCATACCAACGCTATGGGGCTTATTACCAGAGTTTGCCTCAAAGTTAAACTTCTTCTTCATCTCAGCAGCAAATAGTAGATCTGCTTTCACCTTAATCTCTTCAACAGAATACTTGTCCATCTCAGAAACTAGTGCCTTAAACTCATCAGAATTTGCAATTTCAGCATACTCGGCGCTTTCTAGAATAGCGGTCTTTTCAGTCTTGGACTGCTCGGCCTCATAAGTCTCCTTAAACTCCTTCAACGCAGCATAATCAGATTTTAGAGCATCAAGGGCTTCTTTCTCTTCCTTGGATAGCCACTCACTAAATACTTCGACAGGATCTCCATCTAGAGCAATATTGTCTCCGTCCTTTGAATACTTCTGACGATAATATTTATTCTCTCTACAATCTTCATAAATAAATTTACTATCATAAACTTCTGCAATCCATGTATAGTAATAATCATCTTCGGACTTGGCAGCAATTAGATTGTATAGCGCATAGCGAACATCATCATGACTTAGCTCATATTTAATTTCATGTGTCTCAACAACTGGTTCGGCTTCAACACCTTCGGCTCCGTCATCGGGTTCGTCACCATCATTATCGACAACAACAGCGCCATCACCATCACCGTCACCATCATCCTGATTCTCATCTTCAACAACAACTGTCTCGAACAACTCTGCAAACTTTGCATCTAGTTCTTCGTCGGTCATATTTTCATAATCAAAATCAATGTCCTCAACGGTCTTGCCATACTTTTCAAGTAGTTCTTCAAAATGGTTCATTTGATTCTCAACTCCTTTCTCATTGAACTGTGTCTTTGAAAGATTATCTATTTTTGCATTAATATTAGATAATAGATCAACAATTTTATCGGAAATGTCTGCAGAGAACATGCTGTTTTCCTTAGCAGAGAAATTATCCAACTTTAAGTTAGAACCTTCCATGCCCTCCTGAACGATTTCACCATCTGGAGTTTTTCCAAGACAAGTAACACCCATAAAGTACATATCATCAATATTTAGATATCCTTCTTTGGCATTATAACTCATCTCGTTAACAGCAATTTCCACAGAAACTTTTGTCTTTCCACCATTATTCTTAATAATATCCACTGCACGATTACCATAATCTTCATAGATATATCCAGTGACAACAACATAATTTTTATCTTTTTCCTCATCATACTCTATGTGCGCATTACAGCTTTCTGGAACAACACCAATTGGGCGTTCATCATACTCTATACGCATACCATCATCTGCATTTTCATCTTCAACATAAGAAACATTATGAGTATAAAAATCATATGTGCCATCATCCAGCTGATGAATATAACCAAGAATAGGTTTGTTTGCAAAAGAGGGGAGTGCCTTTGTCATAGTGTCCTCAGAAATAAAACTTAGATTGCGATTTAATTCTGTATGGCATGCCTGAAGAGTGACTGGTACTAAACCTTGTGTAGATTCTACATTTGCTTCAAACTCGCCATATGACTGAACTATAATTGGGCCACCAGACTCTTTTGCAGAGAAATGTGAAAAATTATTGTTCTTACAAAATTGATAAAGGTCATTAAGTGTATAATATTTCTTTGGCATACTTTCTCCTCCTTTCTCTTAGAATACTTATATAAAACTCCGAAAGGGGAGATTATATGAAAAGTTTATCTGTAAAATGAATTTTTGTAGCATCAATACTAGAAAAATTAAAATTTTCTTTTTGCTCATTAACAAAAGTGTATGTGCCACAACTTTCAGATAATAAATTGAATCCATGAGCAACAAGTTGATTGGCCACGGACTCTGATTGTACTACTATAAAATTTTTACGCTTGGCCATCAAAATCACCTCTGTTATTTTTTATCTCTGGTCTTTTGACCCTCGTCAGACAAATCATCTGGATTGTCAACTTTTGATCTTCCTTCTGATCCATCGCCATTTTCAGTATTTCCAGATTGAACATTACTAGATACCAGTGGTCTATTCCATGTCTCAGTTGTTAATCCAAGAGCCTCTTCCATGTAACTCATGCCACGCTCTTTAACAGGGTTGGCATTAGTCAAAGAAGCTAACTCAAGTTTTACAGGCATTCCATACTGAGCCAATTTTAACAACTGGTCAATTCTATCATCCACAAAATAAGGGGATACATCGCTGTACTCAACTGTCATGTATGTGTCACCAAGATGATTCTTGATCCATAAATTAGCCCATGCGTTTATCTGCTCAACAGGTGCCATTGCGTCCATTGAGTCAAACTGAAGTGCTTTGTTAAAACTAGCGCTATTGGTAATCTTATTTTGATTTAAAACAATGCCGCCATTAGCATTAATAATATTTTCATATGCTTCAGCAATAACATTAACATCGCTGGCATTATTACTATTGAAATCAATAGTATCAAGTGTCATTGGAGACATTGCGAGAGCAATATTTGCTGGCAATGCCGCCTGCAACTTTTTATAGAATTCATACGCCAAATCCAAGTCTATTTCAAAATCATCAACTTGGTTTGTACCCTGTAATGTATCTATCTTGGCATAAATTAACTTATATGCCTCAAGTTCATCTTTTAAATCTTGAACTGCCTGTAAGTCAGCAAGATTAATAATACTGTCAAACAATCCGCTTAGCGGAGGAATAGGGTAATCTAAGTTGTCAGTATTAATCTTTAAACAGAATGTGTTTTCAATTGGGAGTTCTTGCCATCTTAAACTGCTATCAGAAGAATACTTATTGTACATGCTCTTAAAAATTGGATCATACACTTCCAAGTAATAGGCATTTGTACTAGAATCAAAAAAGCTAAAATCAAATGCAAAATTTAAAACGCCTTTATAATATTGTTGGCTAGAAATTTTGCAGTAATCTGGGTCCAACAAGTGTATGAAAAATTCCCCATCACTTTCTGGATCTCCATAGCAAAAGCCATATACAACGTCATTTTTCCAAGCTTGAAGCATGCACTTTAAAATTTGACTTTTCATATCCATGTTACGAATATATTTTGTAACACTATCGTAATTCTGCAGAATGCTCTCTGCGTCAACTTCTTCTACTAGTGTGATATCTGGATAAACAGTCCAAGATTTTAACTGAACCTGATATGCCTTAAAATTAACTAATCTTCTATATACATGGGAAACAGTATACAAATAATTACTTAACTTTCTTAAGTTTTTCTGGTTGTTTTCGCTGGCAGGGTTTTTCAAGTATGTACGCAAACTATCCCTAGAATAAGTAGTATATGTAACACTTTTATTTTGAGTTAAGTCAATAAGTGACAGCGCACCTTGAAGAGCGGCGTATGCGGCACGATTACGTTCTTCACGACTTAACTTTTCAATTCTCATTCGTTCTTCAGACTTTTCTTTATTTAAGTCTTTATTGGCCACAAAACTCACCGCCTTCCTTGTCCAAATAGTTTATTTAGTGGCTTTCCACGAGTGACTGGTAACTTTGAAACCAATTCCGAAGATTTAGGTTTTTTACGAGTCACTAAATGTTCTCTACGAAGTTGCTGCAATAAGAATGCAGCCATGGCACAAACGTATGCACGGTCATCATGCATTTTGTTTGCCTTATCTGGTGCCAAATCAAATCTGTCATTACCAGATGACTGCTTAAAACGATATATGTTAACTAATTCGTTTTTCATCAAGTCTATTTGCTTTAGCGCAACTTCTTCTTCTGTATCAAGATTGTATTGTTCTCTAACAATCTCAATACCTTTCTTTTTAAGATCTTTTACTTCTTGTTCAGTTGGTTCTGAATACCTGGGGGTTTTAATACCAGTTTTTGTATTCAAATCATACATAACCATAATATATCCACGGTTATCATATTCATTTGGCCACTCAATTAGGTTCATATCCATCATTTCAATTAATGCTCTGAACATCTCAACTTTATATTTAGATGGTTGAAGCAGTCTCATCTTATCGGAAATAGCATTTGGATAAAGCTTAACTTCTTCGGGGCTATACTCCTTGTCAATTAAACCTCTATGCATATATCCATGATCGTCTGCCCAATCTTCCCATAAAAAGTCACTAATATTAACACCTGCACCACCGGAACCAGCATCAATATATAATCCTAAGATATTTTCATAATCTGCTGCGCCTTCACCATTGTACTCAAGTAGCAATCTTTTTAGCTCCTTAATCTGGTTAGGCGTTGTCATTGGAGTCTTCTTTTTCTTCATTGCATTTAGAAGATTGACCACATTTTGTATTCTCATCTTCCATCCAACAACAGGATCTTCTATAAACTCTGCGCATAAAATTACAGAGTTATCCGCACTTCTAGCTGGGTCATAAAATAAAGCCCACTTGTTTTTCCCATCTTCATTTCTTAGCTTTGGTGGTCTAGATACAGAGTTTCTAATAATAGTTGCTCTTTTAATAATCTGACCATCTCCACCTTCAGATGTGAAAATGTTCTTATATTCTCTTAATGCAGCCTCTTTGTCCTGTCTCATTGCCTGATCAACCTTTTCCTGCGTTAGAAGAGGAACAGGCCATAGCTTATTATGGACAGTGGCATTGATAATAACATCACAAGAAATATCTGCACAAAAATCTATTTTGTTACTTTTAAAATGCGTTACTTTTTAAAAGATTTGTTATATCAAGCTGACATACATCATAAACATTTTTATAATACTCGTCCCAAGAAACACTTCTCCAGTGTAGTTTTTCACCAGTAACAGGATGTTTTCCTGCAGACTTTTGTCTACCTTTTAGATAATTACAAATTCCAGTGGTATTAATATTGTATTTTTGTGCTGCATCCTGTTGTTTAAAAAAATATTCATTTGTCTCAATGCAATATACAGGATCGCAGTGTGATTTAACGTACTCAATATCATTCCAAAGCTCATTAGATATTAGCCGCATAGACTCTTTTTGTTTTTGGATAAATTCATCTGAAGCATTTTCCCATCTTTCTTTTACCTTTTGTCCCATATGCTTTTTAAACTCAACGTCACTCCACATTTCAAAATTTAACTTGGTGCGATGTTCAGATTGCTTTTTTCTATATTCTGGATCTTCCCAGCGTTGATATAAATTTTCAATTTGGGAATTACGATAATTTTCATCTTCCCATCTTGACTTCATTGCATTAGAAAAAGAAATTCGTGCCAACTCATATTCCTCTGGAGTAGCATGTCGTCTTTGCTGCTTGCCATTTTTCATAATCGCCATAACAGAATAAGCACTTAATAGCCCAACATTGTTAGGATTTTCTTGTGCCAACAATTTGTGTGCAATAAAATGCTCTCTTGCATAAAGATCTATTAAATTTTCTTTTTCATTAGATCCACCTAAACATTTTGGAACAATATGATGAGATTCATGATATTCATCACCACAACCATTTCTACCTCTTGTGTTTAAAATGTTTGTAATAAAATCTTGGTAAGTTTGTTTCATGATAGTATGTCACCTCCTTAAAACAAATTTTCTTCAACTTTCATTGAAGTACAGACTATATCATTTATCATAATTATTTTTATATTAAATAATCTTAGATAGCTTCCGTTTCGGGCACTTGCCCTAATACCATTTCAGGTAATAGTCGTTGAACTTGTCCCTCATCAGGACTTAGCTGCTGATTGTCCAATCCATAATCTTTTTGACATTCCATTTAGATGTATCTCAATCTTCTGTTTTAGCGTTATGGCTCTAAGGATTTTCCAGCAATTAGAAAGCATACACTACAAAGTTTCCTATTGTAGCGGACTATTGTAGAATTGACTACTCTAATCTTTTATCTCCCGCAAACATGCGAATTGAAAACTCTTTATATTTTGAGAAGAAATATTGGTCTGTTCTTCCTGCAGAAGAGCAGTATAATAATTGGTTCGGGAATGGCACTGGTTCTGCCAACACATCATCTGCGTTATAATCTTTACCCATCTTAAAATCTGCATTCTGAGTGGTAAAGGGCTCAGATGTATGGAACAGCTCATCAGCTGCATTCATTGCTTCCTGTTTTATTACTTTGTGAATTCGTTACTTACACAAAGAGAGTAAAAACTCTTTTCTCATACTTTCATATGAGCATAGACTATATCATTCACCATGCCGCCTTATGCGGTTTAGGGGTTCTCTCTTCGGACACTTGTCCTACGAGCATTTCAGCTCTAGTCGTTGAGGGCAAGACTATTCATCTATTCCCTGCTGATTTCCCAATCTACAAACTTTTTATCCATAACGTTTAGGCTTATTTCATCCTTCCGCTTTGGCATTGTGGCTCTAAGGGGTTTCCAGCATATCTGAGAACATACACTATGTCGTTTCCAAACATAGCGGACTAAGTAATTGGCCAACAGCCACTTAATCATAAACATTAAGATTCGATCTTTTCGATCTATTATTATCGAAAGCACCATTCAAAGTAAAACACTGAGAACCACCATAAGTTCTTACAGTGTATGATGCTGGGTTGTGCACCCAGCCGCTTGAATTAGCCTGAGATTTAACAACATTGCTTTGGAAAATATCATTTAAATTCGTAAATGAAGTAATATTCTTCATAGCAAACTGTTCCATTTTGGTAAACAACTCTATTGACTGTGAACCAACACCTGCCAATATGTAAGCTTTGAAACCTGGAATCAGCAACATCTTTGCCATAATAAACAAAGCAGCAAGAATACTCTTGCCTCCGTTTCTTGACATGGCCCAAACAACAAATGGTTTATTCCATGAATTGTCAATCAAGTATCTCTGATAATCCATAAGTTGGACGTTGAACACTTCCTCTATAAATCTGGAAGGGTTTCTACGTCCCCATTGTAAGAACTCAGAAAGATCTATCTTTTCTTGGTACCTTTTAGTTGTCATGTTATACAAGTTGGGTCTAACAAATATTCCACCATCACCAAAGGCATCTTCAAGCTCTCCAGCTAATTCCTTATATCCTTCAAAACAGTCTTCAATACAACTTTCTATAATGTCTTTTTCAGTCAAAATAAAATCATTCATCATCGACCACCTGCCCAAACTCATCAATTAGTCCTTTGTCTTTTAAGAACTCTTTTAGATCTTTGTTTTCAACAAGTAGTCTTCTAGAACGTTCTACTGCTTTATCTCTTTCTTTTTGTAGTGTGTCAACAAGTTCTCGTCTGATATTCTGAATTTCATCCATTACATTTTCATCAAATCCAATTTGATCAACCTGTGCTTTTGAACTAATTTCAGCGACTTGTTGCATGCCCTTGCAATAATCAATATCATACATATTAATTTTTGCATCTCTAAAACCAATAAGGTCAAGTTCTTTCATCTTGCCAGTAAGAGTGTTTTGACCTTTACTTTTAGAGTTATTAAAGTTTACAGATATACCATTATCTTTTGCTAACGCATTGGCACCAGACAGCAATTTAGAAACAGTATCTGCAAGCTGCTTAATGGTACCGTTATTATTATTAAGTTTCATTGTATCGGAGGAGAGTTCATCGATAGCATCATTAATTTTACTAATCTGGTTAAATGACTTAACAATTTGAATAATTGCGTTCATTTTCATACCATCATTCTTTGTCTCTTCATCAATAAAACTAACAATCTGTGCATATAGCATTGGCTTATCATCCTCAATGGGATAATTAGCAAAAGGATCGTAACCAGTCATTCTAATAACATCTCTGCGATTAGTTTTATACTCTTCGTTAACCTCTGGAAGATATGCATCTGGGAGTCGATCTTCTTTGTCAAGCTCAATCTTTGCTGTTTGCTTGGCCTTTTCAACATAAACGTCGTATATGTCACTATCTCTCCAACGCATACCTTTATAATTTTTTAAGCCAACATTTTTAATGTACGCATCCCACACTGTTGTTCTTGGATTTTTACTGTTAGGATCTGCCCATTCAATATAACTAGAATTGTACAGACTTTCTATATATGGCTTGTCTAGTCTTTCAAGAGCCTCTTGAATTGATGCCTTTGTACAAGTGCCATATTCTTGTCTGCGCTCATCCCAATTTAGTGCAATCTTTTTTGTGCACTCTTTGCATATTGACGTAATCCCACTAAGAACAAGAGGGTCAGTGCTCATGTAAAAATCTGACTTTTTCTTTTCTTTTAAACAGTAATGACATAAAAACTTTTGATCATCCGTAGCAGTATTTTTTGTGGAAGTAGTTTTTTTGCCAGCGCTTCTTGCCATTCACCCTACCTCCTTCCTTGTTTTATAAACAAAAAGAAGTCCAATTATAGGACTTCTTCTGCAGCCTTAGCTTCTGAAATTTCCTTATTGATCTGTGCGAATGCAGTCTCGAACTCAGGAGTTCTCTTAAATACGAACACAGTCTTATCAGGATTTGCTCTATCTGCCTTAATATCAGCGATGTTAACACCCATCTTCAGTAGTCTGCGTGCCACACCACTGTTGAATACTAGCTTAAATTCTTTCTTAATGTTCTCCATAATTTCATTGTCCTTTCAAATTTCGTATTTTATAAAATAAAAATGGCGGGGAAATTCCCCGCCGCTCGGTGGACCAGGGTCTCTCGACCAGCCCAAACATTTGATACCGTCTATAAGACGGGCATACGGCGTTACGCCTACTGTAATTAAAGACCCGACGTGGTACGCATTGTTAGGAGGCGTGTCGGGTTCATTAACGCTCCGCACTTACGGGTGGCGGAACACCATTATATTAAAGTTTAATGTTGTAAGTACACAGCTTACCATCTTCTGGAGTGAAAATGCACAAAGTCTGCATGGGATTGGAATACAATCTCTTATTGTTCGCATACTCATCTGTACCACATAATGATCCTACAAGTGCAGACTCAATGCCAAATTGCTCAAAGGCTTCTAAATGATGTTTGTCAGCAGAGTAGGTATAATCAATGGTCTTTCCATACTTTTTAGTAAACAAACTATTAACTACTACACCAATATCATGGAGTTTATCTATATCACCATGGGTGCAAACTACATTGTAACCGCACACATCAAGATAAATAAACTCGTAGTATTCACTATCAACAACTTTTACGGCATGATTATTTTTTAGTCTTTGTTTTAACCACCATGGAATAACACGCTCCATATTATCTGCATGTATGCTATCGTTCTTATTCTGAACTGTACGTGCATGATTACCATAAGTAGAATAAACATTTACTTCATCCACATACACTGAAAGTGTATTAATAAAATTTGCAAGAATCTCTGATACGTGCATTAGCTGTTCACAAGTATTTTCCTCCGCTGCAACTCTTGTCCCAACATGAATTGCGCCATTTACAAAATCTCCAAGCAATACAACATGAAGTGTCTTGATATCATGCTCTCTTAATGCACTAGATACCTTATCAAATAATTTTGATACACGCTGCAAACAAATAGTAGTATCATATGAGTTCCATATATTGTTTGAAACTTGACCATAATGCCAATCACTCAAACAAAGAACTGCCTCTTCTGTTGATGAACCAATCTTAAATGTAAATACATTAGAATAATCTTTCAGCGGCACAAGATTTGCAGCTTCAATTAACTTCTCTGTTAAATGGTCTGCCCTTGCATCATTGATAAGAATTTTATTATATTCACGTCTCTGATCAGAAAGCTGTCTTTTTGCTTTATACAACTCATCAGTTTGTTCTCTGATATCATTCAAATATGTATTATCTCCAACAAGTTTGTCCACATTCGCATTAAAAATTCTATTAAATGCAGCCCATTCTTTTCTGTATGCGGTGTCACCCTTGTTGCAACCAAATTCATTATTAAAAATTTCAGCCATTTGAGGCCAAGTAAAACCAAGACTATCCTTCATGCTACATACACGATAGAAATATTGGTCTTGAGTTTCATTTTCCATTCTCTTTAAATTATCAACCATACTACTTACCCCTTCTTCTTTTTATAACCCTTTTGTTTTTTATGCAACTTCAATCTTACTGATTGTTTGAATACCGCAGAGGGGATAACTTTTTCAGGTGTTATGATAGGAGATCTATCTCTTGGATCAAATGCTTCTCGTTCTGGCATACGTGTTCCAACTAATACAACTCCTGGAGCTATATGTAGTTCACTGTCTGCGCCGAACTCTGCCTTCTGAAAACTTTCAATCACAATATCTGATAAAGCCTCAACAACTTCTCTCATGTTTTTTTTATAAAAACCAGTTCTTAAAGATAGTTCAGTCACCAAATCTTCTTTTCTCGTAATTCTTTCCATCGCATTGCCCTCATTTCTATCTATTACTCATAATCCTCATCATAGTTGACACTTAGCTTCACACTTTTGTCAGCAAAGTCTCTTAGTAGCTCTACTAGGTCAATTAGTTCGCCAGTATCAGGATTTTCAATAGCGACATTTTTATCAGTAATGGACAGAATGCCATTTGCGCTCAATGAATACTTCTTTGTAATACTTGCTTTTGCCATATTTTGTACCTCCCCGTGTTGTTTATTTATTAATATTGTCTTGTTCAATTTGCACAACAAGTTCTATCATTTTATGAAAATTCAATTCAATATTTTTACAATGTGAAAAACACTAGAGAATCCCTAGTGTTTTTGACATTAATTTTGTATTGTAAGTTTTAAGGCAAGCGTCTTAACTTTTATGTTGCTCATAATATCTGGCGTTTCTTGCTGCTTTTAGCTCCTTATTTCGTACATCTTGGCATGCTTCACACCTACAAGTTTTGGTATTTAGAATGCTAACTACAAGATCTTCGCCGCAATCTACACACTTAATAGCCTTAAACTCGCTAGTTTCTTCTTTCTGCCCACATTCTTTACAATACAATCTACCGGGAGAGTTTTTATGCATCTTAAACAACTTTCCGCATCCCTTGCAATATTTATATCCGCCGTTTTTATAATTTAAATACGCATAAGCAAGTTCTTTATAATCATCTTCACCAAGTTTAATAACTGGTTCGCTGTCATTGTCTACGAAAGCGACAACTTTTAGATTAGTGCCTACAAATGTATGCTCAACTAAGATGCCATCTTGATAAGCAAAATGTAGATAACCAGCTCTTTCTTTGCACGGAATAGATACTCTTGCAAGTTTAAATAAATCACTTATAGAAATATACATCCTATTATTGTTGTCAGGAGACACATTGTTATAATATTTAGCGATTGCTAGAAGTACAAATGCAATTTTTTCTTTTCTGATATCATTAAGACTAGCTATTTTATCCATCTCGGACTTCGTAATTACAACTGGATCAACACTTCTAAACTTATACTTCTTGGCGCTTGCAATATTTCTATAGATGATTTTAAAATACTTTTCCTCATAAAAATCACTGCAATGTTTAGTCATGTATGCCAAAATAGCGTCGTAATTATCTTCCTTTTTCATTTGAAGAATGTGATGATTGTATCTTGCCAGATCTCTGATGGTCTCCTCAGGGTTATCTTGATTTACATAATGACCAGCCATCTTGCTTTCAATATCTTTTCTATCATCAAATTTAAAATTAATCATTCGCCTCACCTCCAGCCGCAACGTTTTTCATAGTGAACTTTATTCCACCATAACTAAATTCTCCATTATCATCTTGTTCTGGATAGCTATATACACCAGACTTCTTAAGCAACTTATCTGCAATAATATCACCACATAAGTTCCAAACAATGTTAACATCAATGCCATCTCTATAGCAAATATCAAGTAGTATCTCGCAGAGAACCTGCTCGTTAGGGCAGATAGAATAGCAATCCTCTTCCAGATCTGCATTCAATTTGATAATTTGATCCGTTGCGCTCTCTTCCATATCCTCATGATCAACAAACTTTTTCTTGTTTATTTCACGTTTTTTCTGTTTATAAGTCTCACATTTCAATTTGATCAACTCATAATCTTCTGGTGAATATTCGAGCCCACTTTTATAAATAGAATGATCAAATTTTACATTTTCAAAGAGGTCAACACCATCAAATTCGTCCTCAATGGCCCAACAAATTCGGTTCATAGTGGACGGAGATACATCCAAAGGTAGCCGTTTTTTATAAAATTCCAAGATTTTTTGCTCATTTTCGGGCAATTTTCCATCATTTTTAAGCAAATCTCGTATATTTTTACCCGTTACACTCTGAATATGTTCATCTGTATCACGCACAAAAGTGTCATATTCTTGCTTCAAAGTGGTGTAATTATAGCCGAAAAAGTAAGGTTTTTTGGCCGCACAAAGCCTCTGATTGAGCATTTTTTGGGCCCTAATCTCCTCAGAATCGTCATTTTTTATGATATTTTCACTAAAAATGTACCAACTTTTAGGCATTGGATTGGGTAAAATGCCCTTTGCTTTGTCAATTTCTTCTTGCTGAAGTGCCTGTCCACACTGAGTTCTATACCTTAAAATCTCATATTCAACGCTTCTTGGCTCATAATTTGCCATCAAAGATGTAATTGCAGTGATTCTATTAGTGATACTACCAATCTTACTACCAAATCCATTCTTGTTTGCCTTAATAACATCTGCCTCAGTAACAACTACTTTCGAAGCATTATACTGAATACAGTTTAGCGCAGGCAAGTTCTTCTGATTCTTAAGTAGGGGAGGGCTGTCAGTAGTAAATAGCAAATCTCCATCAAAATCAAAGCCATTCAAAGCCATTGGCATAGTGTCCCAAGCGTTAACAACTGCAACAGTGTCCATATATTTGAACCAATATTCCACTTTATCATCATAGCAAATGCCCTGAGAAACCAAAGAATGTTCATTTGACATTGGGGCTCTGGCGCACATTACACGCTGAACACCACTATCTTTCCAGTATTTACTGTAAATTTCACCTGCTTTGAGTAGACCACGCACCTCTAAACCGAACATGCTTTCACATAAAGCATATATATCTCCAGAGATGATTTGGAAGTTTCCACGTACATCAAGCACTCCAATTTTGGCCTCTCTGATGCGTTTATTAATCATTTTTTTGATTCTATTACGAATATATGGGTCTTTTATGGTATCTGAATTGGCCATCAGTGCCCTTGCGGCGGCATCTGTGTACTGAATATTCTCTGCCTTTAAGTTTTTACCACATAAATATACAAGACTTTTTCTAGGATCCAATCCTATAGTATCCTTAATTTCATTGACAGTAGGGGAGATAAGTTCCTGAATATCATCATTTGACAAGTCCAAAGACTGAATAAATTGATAATTTAACTGTCTAACATTATCAACTTCATGCGGTGCAGTCTTTGCAACTCTAATAGTGTACTTGTTTTCCAAGCATTTAGTATAATAATCTTCCCAAGAACTATAACAGCTCCAAAGCTTTAACTGGCTCTCAGTTATAATCAGTTCAGAGTCTCTAATGTCTCTTTTCTGACCCCATATGTCTGTGATCAAATACTTTTCAGGGCAATCATCTGAGGCACCCACGACTTCTTCTGCAAATTTTATATAATCAAAAGTGAATGTCATGCCCTTGGTCCAAGCGCAACGAAGATTGCATCCGCTCATTGTATGTTCATAATCATCATTAAGCTCACCATTCCAGCGCCTTGATAGGGAAGGAAGCATCATGGAACATCCGTCAGAGCAATCATTTCTAACTAACTGATTGGGCGCAAACTGAACTATTGGTTCCTGTGAACGATCACTATCATCAATATTAATCAAATCTGCATAAAACTCAGTAAATGCATCACGAATAACTATAACTCCACCTGGAATTGGTGCGTATTTATCCTTTGGCCAGCTCACTTCAAGAGATCCACTGGCCGCTAAAGCTTCATAAGCGCCCAGCTTTGCAGGCACAAGCTTAACTTCGTTGTTCTTACCATTCTCAATGCGCTTCTTTAATTCAGGATGTAGCTTTTCACTAACATACACAACTGTAGAAGTTTTTACGCCTCCTGTTGTGCACAAAAGGCGCAGATACTTAATTCCATTAACATAGAATCCTTGATTTGCACGGTCATAGTCTGATTTCTTATCCATTATGACACACAGATAGTCTTCCTTGAACTGAAGTCTATATAGCTGCTTGTACAAATTTGAGATTTTAGTTTTGTTACCACGACTTACTGGCTGCTGTTTAATCTCTTTAATTTGGCGCTTAATTTCTTTTGCTTGAATATCATAATCTTCAGTTCCATTCAATTCATTGATCCAAGATAGGATCTGTGAGTCTGCTAGGGCAACGACAAGCCCTGTTGTATTTCTAGCTCTGTTTAGCGGCAAAGTTAAATTCCAATCATTTTTTCGCAATAGAGTAGAGTTTATTTTAAAGACATATTGTTGTAATTTCTTTTGCTTCGCCAACAAACATCACCGCCTTCACATTTTTATTGTTTAATCTTCGCTCCAATCATCGGCATCATCTTGGCCAATAAAGATATCAACTACAGATTTATTTTTCTTAACTGGTTTGCTACATACATCTTCGTTCATTAGATTTAGACAATCTTCTAAGAACTTTCTCATACGTGCACCATCCTGACAATAAACACCAGAATAATAAACAGGCTTGGCCCAAAAAGCTTTCCATGCTCTCTTAAACCTACCCTTGATGCCCATGTAGTCTCCACCACAATATGAATCTTCAATAGTAAATTCATAACTAATGTCAGTACGTTCCCAGTCATGTCTGCTGAAAACTACACACTCAGCATGGTCGTCACAGCGTAGATAAACATCTTTGCTAATTTCGTTTAACATCAAATCACCTCATAGACTGTCTCTGTATTCTGTAAAGTACCAAATAAGTTCATCCTTAAATGATTCAATTGCAAGCTGTGCAGTCTTTTTTGAATCAAAATAAATTATTCCATAGCTTTTTGCCCACAAACCATCTTCATTCCAAAGTACTTCTAGGTCATTTAAACTTTTAAAGTCATAGCCAATCCAATATACTGTTTCTTGGAAATTTAGTTCTTTTTCTCTATGTTCAACCGCAAACCGTCTCAACTGGTGCATAAGTTCATCTGCACGGGCGTTGTCCTCTGCAACATCTGCTGACGAATAATAATTAGCAATGCTATAATATAGATCATGAGTAGTATTATGATTTTCTATTGGTTCAAAAACTGTACCATCGGCTCTAACAGAATAAAATGTTTCTCCAATATTAACACGCTCATATCCAGTCTTCTTTTTGGGGGCAATCAATTCCTGCAACTTAGGATCTAAGATCTCAATATCAAACTCTTTACCTTCAACAACTAGTTTTGCTATCATTTTGTTCCTCCGTCAATAACTTCAAAATTACATCTCGTCTTGCATATGCTTTTGAAAGTCTTTTCTCAAGTGTTGCAATTAATTCTTGCTGAGATTCCAAATCAAGATTACCGAAAATATAATCTCCTATTTTATAATAACCTGAATAATCTTCCTCTTCGTCCCAATGTGTAATGTAGTTATAATATCCATCGCCAAAGTCTACAGTAGGTTCGTAGAATCCACGTTCTTCGCAACGCTCACATGTACAAATGCTTGTAATTTTACCAACACGGCCATGTTCTGTAATTACTTCGTCGCCAACGTGGAAAATATATTTATTGTCCATTTTATTCCTCCAAATAGGCTTTATTGTCACAGCAAGGACAATTACAAGTGTAAGTTTTCGTATTGCGCCAAGTGTCAACGACATACTCATTACTATCAGCAACAAACACGCAGCCACAATAACGGCATGTAAATTCCTTTGGTTTCTTGTTCCAGTTAGGATTACCTTCTTTAACAATCTTCATTTGCAATTTCCTCCAAGGTTCTTTGCCATAGTTCATAGTCTTCTTTAAAAATTTCATAATGCATCTCTGCGGTGGTTCCAAAGAATGGTGCTGTTGGAATGTTTATTGCCCAAAGCGCACGGCTATTATCTTCCCACATCTTGCAGAAATCCATCAGGGGGATGTAGTCATCTTCGATACCTAGGACATTAAAAGCTGACTCAAGCGCAGATTCGCAATTATTATAGATGTAAAGATCTTCGCTGTCGTCAATTGTACTGGCATTATGGAACTGCGCAATTAATTTAAAGATTGTATCTTTTGCATAAAGAAGTTTCTTTTCCAGTTCTTGTTTGTCAAATTCTTCGTACATAGTTATACCTCATACTTTCTTTCCATTTCACCAAGTTTACAAATGCAGTCAGTAAGCCATACACGATATTTCGCACAATGATCACATTTTTCATCTATAACTAGAAATGGATAATGATTATATTCGCATGTGTTACAAGGGCAATTACTTGCTAAATGCTCAGGGTAAGGTTTTTTGTGAAATGTCGCATCAAAATCAACAAACATTTGTTTCCTCCCTGCAGTGCACAGACTGCCAATCATATTCTGCGCTATTAGACATATCATGCACTTCTCTTAGAACATCATTATATGCTGCATGCTTGCCGTCGATATACCCTCTTTCAAAATCAGTAAGCAAATGTCCTTTTCCTGCAAAGTCTTTATAAAGATATCTCTTTTTCTGCTTGCAAAAAAATTGCAAGTTATACAATAGCTTTCTATACTTAACTACATTTATGTCTCTCATAGCTGTTTCTCCTTGCGGCCCAAATTAACCTTTGCTTCTTCCTTAGAAAAGAAATATACATCATTCAATTCTTCAAATTTGAAACAAATGGTTGCTAGGCCCCAGCCGCAATGGTAACCTTCCTCGTCAATGTACTGGATGGGTTTGTTTGCGATCCATGCATCATCTGATTCTTCGTTTGTTTCTACGTAGTAAATCATACCACCAAGAGGATAAGGAACAACATTATACAATAATTCTCTATCAAAATTTCCAATTATTCCATCCATTTTAATTTTCCTCCATCTTCTTTGCAAACTTATCAAAGTAGTCATCAACCATCCAGTGTTCCATGGAAGTCATATCATATTTCGAACTATCTACGCCCAACAAGAAACCAGTTACATAATCACCAATGCGACCACAAATTGTACACACCTTGCATATTTCTGTGCTTTCATTTCTTACGCCTTGTTTGAATGGGTTGTCCCACCATGAGTGAAGAACGACTTCTTTGTACTCATGCTTATGGTTCGCACGGGGCTGGCCTTTCTTCTTGCTTTTCTTTTTGTACTTTGGCACTTCACTTTCAAAAGGTCTCCGCTTTTCATCCATTAAGTATCACCGTCCATCTTTGCGCCACAGTTGCCACAATAATCATTTGCATAAAGTGGTATCCATTTTTCACCATCACATATATATGGTATGTACAACGATGTCTCATAACCGCAGACACTACAATAAATTGACTCTTCGTCCTTAATCCACTTTCCATGAATGGCTTCTACGACATCCACCGTAGGAAGTGAACGCAAAAAATCTTTTACGTGAGCGCTATCTGTTTCAAAAACACCACCATGCTCAAGCTCTCCCATTTTAAGCTGCCGCAATGCGTAATTTAGGTCAATTAGACACTTTTCAGTTCTCATTCTTTTCACCATCCATGAGTGCCCCGCAATTAGGACAGTACTTTAAATCTTCAAATTCAAAATTCCGATTCATAAATACAATTTCATCGGAATATTCAGCATTGCACACAGAACAAACAATGTTGGTACAGTTATCAATCCACCGTCCATGCGCCACCTCATTTGCGTCAATAAGCGGTAACCGCTTTATATAATCTTCAAGCATACTGAGCGCATGACAAGCAACATCAACCAGTACTGGAGAAAGTTCTTTTTCTTTTTTCTTGTAACACTCCTCAAAAGTTCTGATGCCAATTAGTAAAGTGTCAAATGCAATAAATTTATTGTTATACATTATTTCTGTTCGCCTTTCATATATGCGCCACACTCTTCACAGTAGTTCGGCTTGTGCTTTGGAATAAATACATCTCTGCGCTCGTATCCACAAACTGAGCATTTCCAGAATTGTTCTGTCCAGAAACCTTCCTGCTCATTTCCGTGCTGCTTTACTATGCGCTCCCAGGTTCCGTGCTTAAGTTCTTCCATGCGTCACCTCTTCGTCAGTAGGGGATCCGTGTATACCAAATAGCTTATTGGTCCACAAACACTCTCTTGCCTTGTTGGCCATGCCAACTAGTTCATCAACTAGCTTTTTTAGATCTTCTACATTATGGCATCCATCATAGTCTACACCAATTGCCCAGATGTCAAATAGCCATTCGTCTACGCAATCTGGTTCGCACATGTTAACGTCGTATTCTTCGTTATACCAATACTTCATATTGCACCTCTTATAATATTTTATTTACTTATAGCTCTAATATCTGGGTTCCAATAATTTTTTTCATCAATAAAATCAAAGATTGTTTTCATATCAATATCGTCTGCTTCTTTATTTATCCATATCAGAAAATCTTCTGGTGTATCATTCAATAGCCTGTTATTTTTGCCACCAGAATAAATTGCCCAAGTTTGTAAATTATAATAAACTTTAACAAGCTCTTCATTGCTGCAAGTTCTAATAATTTCTCCATTCGTCATTGGTGTGGAGATTAAACCAGTGCCAAAACAGTTTGTACACTGCGTGCACCATATAGAGTGATCATTACTGTGACTTATATGACCCCAACCCTCACATTCGGGACAGGGGATTTTATGATATAACATAATTCATCTCTTTTCTATGTGTTCTAAAGCGCAATGACAAATGTCACTACCACCATTAATAAAATCCAAATCATTAACACTTGATACATCAATTGTGTCACCAGCAATCATGCCACTGATAATACAATCTGCTACGCTGACATCAATTAAATTTCGATTAGTGCAATCCTGCAATCCAACTAAATCATCAACAATTAAACTATTACCACCAAAAGGGACTCTAACAATTTCTTCTTGTTCACCTTCCCAGCTCCAACCACAATTCCAACATTCTTTCCTTGGAATAGGAGGGTAGGTACAAATTACTGAATTAGTTAAGTCGTGTCCACACTTCGGGCAAGTTTCAATGATAATCATAATTCACCTCTTAAACTCTATTATTATGTATTATAAAATTTCCATTGAACAGCAATACGGGCCTGCATAAGCTGTTGCCCAATGTAATAACCTTTCATCTATATTCTGATCAATAATGCATTTATAGAATCTATATCCTCTATAATCAGTGTTCCATTTTTTCCAAAGCCATCTTTCATTATTCAAGTACCATTCAATGCAATCGTTGTTATTCCGTGTCATGATGGCATCTTTTCCTCTCATGACAGACAATGCTTTATCTCTATCTTGTGTTATAATGGCACAAGTAACAATCTGATTGCTGACTGGATATGGCCTTCCTTTTTGGTTGTTAAAATATTTTACATAGTGTTCTAATATCTCTTTGTCCATACTACACCACAGTTTAAAGCCAATATTTTTATTTGTTAAATTGCACCATCTTTAGCGGCACACACAAACCTGTATGTAAAGTCAATGTGTTCACTATCTACAAATACCAATGGTATACAATCACCTTTCATAACCTTAACAGCTTCATCGATACCACCATATGGCTTAAGTTTGCTTAATTGATATGCGTAGTCACAAGTACTGTCACATTTTTCGGTATATTCTATTCCATATCTGTTCCAACATTCTAAACATGGACTATACATATACTTCACCTCTTAAAATTTATTTTCATGTGTCAAAAAAATCTTATCAAAGTAAGCGTTCCAGCCATCTACAAAACCATGCTTTAACCCATCCTTGTAACAGTCATCAGCTATACCACGCTTCATCTGTTTCTTTGGGACTGGCTTTAACGGGCACCAATCTGCCTTGAAGATCTTTTCATCCGCCCATCCGTCTGTTCTGCATCCAGTGTCTTGTCCTGTAACTGAACAAATGTACATTGTTTGTTCGGACGCAAAACTGAGATCATGCGCAATGGATAATTTGCATCTTACACAATCTTTTGGAGTGTTTATTAGTAAAATTGATTTGTTCATGTATTAACCTCTCAAATTTCTTTATCCTACAATCTTACTTATGATCCATCCTAAACTTTCACTTATTACAATTATCATTCCGAAAACAAAACTGAGTGCGCCACCAAATCCAAATACTTGGTATTCAAATGACCATTGTTTGATCTTACCTTCCATGAATCTATTGACTGCCCTTATAGATAATAGACCACTAATAAGTGATATTAGAAATATTCCTATAATCAAATAAATGCCCACAATTCACCTCATAGGATTTTTCATAGCAGATCCACAAAACGGACACCAACTGCCTGCATCATGTCTGTATACACCTCTATGACAATTAGAACAATGAGGGTATTCACGTTCTCCCCAACCATTTTCAAAATCATCTAGCGCCATTACCCACTCTGCATCTTTTGACAGCATTGATACTGCCGTTTGTGCCAGTTCAGAAATTTGTGTCCAGCAGTGCAACTCTTTGGTAAGAATATATTCATATTCAGTTCCCGCTTCTTTAACAACTGCAATGTCATTGCCAAGCGTTTGCAAGATAATATCAGGGTTCGGAAAGTCATGTCTATGTGCTATTCCGTAAGAACGAATCATATTTGCAACTCCTTTCAAGTAGGCTTTAAAATTCGTATTTTTTATTTGTTCCTTTTCACGCCAATGTTACAAATTTTATATATTAGTCTTGTGAAATATTTCTTTTCAGATGCAAAAAGATAATATGTAATAAATATAGAAATATACCCAAACATGATTAAGATTATAAACATACCTACTGTAGCTGTATTAAAATAATCTGGATCAAATTCTTTGCCTCTCATATCTGAAACACATATTGCCATCATACAAATTAATCCAGCTACAAACCATGATATAAAAAATGATGTTAAACTTAATTCAATCATAAATTACCTCTCGACATTCAGGACAATAATCCTTATTTCCTTCTACGACATGCACCCAACCAGATTCTTTTGCGGCATCTAGGGCACCGTTGTAAGTATCTGCGTTTGAACTATGTTTTCCACAGTTGTCACAAACTCTGTAGTATTGGTGCTTAGTTGTGTATTCGGTCATGAAGAAAGCTGCAAAAAGTGCAATCCACCATTTGTTAAAAATTATTGCAAGGGTAGCCCAACAGATCATACAGATGCTATTTTTAAGTGCAATAGCCCAAATAGTTTTATTCATCATTTATTTCCCTCACTGTATAGATTTTACCTTCTTGATCTAAGATTTCATACTTTGCCATAAATTCATTCATTAACACTTCATTTGCAATTGTGACTTTATACCGTGTCTCGTATGCAATTGGTTTATTTATTGATGCTGGCAATACTCCAACGATTGCACCTACTAGCAAGCCAGTTATTAATCCAGTTAAAATACTTTCCAAATCCTGATGCCGTATTAGAAATGATATAATTGCCAACACGACTGTTGTAATTGCGATAGTCATACAATATGCTTTCCAATCCCATGCATAATCTACTGCAAATTTTTCTGTAGCTAAAATTTCCACACCTATCATGCTCCATCCTCCTAATCCATTTTTGTGCTACCATATATTTCCCTCATATATGCTCCACAGTTGGGACAATACTTGAACCTCATCACTTCATTAAGTAGTACACAGAAATCAGTTCCACATTCATCGCACACAACTCCATCACCATCATCTGCAAGATACCAGCGACCATGCTTTACTTCTGTGACATCAGATCCTGGCGCAACCATAAACTCACGCTTCAGAGTACTATATGCGTAATGCTCTGCGCCATTGGAATCAACCATGTGTGCGTCCAAAATCTTTTCAATAAACTCTTTACTCAGATATTCATTCATACCAATACCCACCATCCATTCGTGCGCCACAATCAGCACAGTAGTTGGTTTGCTGAGTTGCTCCTGCTTTACACTTAGAACACATATAGGTTGTGTTGAAGTATCTGTGCTTCATGACCCAGTGTCCGTGCTGCACTGGTGCAACATCTGAGTAGGGTGTGCGCCAAATGATTTCTCTGGCCCATTCAGCATTGTTACCTACTAAGAGGTCACCACGGTTTACTTCGTTAATTGCGTCTGTGCGCTTAATATATTCGTACATGTTAGTTACTCCTCTGGATAAGTTATTAAACTCTTTGCTATTTTAATAATTGCATTGTTTGTATAATCTTCTGTTACTTTTTTAATATATCCAAAATGAATACACCTAATTTCTGACCCAGGATGGATCACTGCCGTTGTAACACATTTTTTTAAGTCTTTGCACTGAGAGCATGCTTCCTGTGAAAGATTTACCATCTTATTTATACATGCACCAGTACTGAAGCACTCATCATACTGTTGTGCTTTATATTGATCACTTGGAGACCAATTATCACAAGAGTGATTAGATGGCGCTCCGCCTGGATAATAGCAAAAGTTTTCATCTTGGCAATTACTACAACTCTTCATCTCTTATTGTCCTTTCTCACGTGAAAATCACATAGCATGCTCGCTTGTTTTGAATTTTTTTATGCTAGGTAATATAAGTTGTCATTCCAAATCTTCATATTCAAAATCATCGGAAAACTCGATGTTTTCTGAGGAAGTCTCGTCTTTGATCTCTTTTCCCATACGATAGCGCCATAGGGGACAGTGCTCTGCAGGGCATTTGCGCACTTCTGCGGTGTTGCCGCAACAACAATCTAGGCACTTAAGACGAATTGCCTTGGCTCTGGTAATACGTTCTGCCATTAAGATTCTCCCTTGCTATTAATTTTGTGCTGTTTAATCAGATATACAATGCATAGTGCAGCGACTGCAAGGATAATGATTTCAATTAATAGGGGAGTTAGCCAGCTGATCAGACGAACAAGTCTGAAAGCAACATAGACAATTAGGAGTGTGATTAATAGTGCCCATAGAACTTTAGATGATGCATTTTTCATTTGTTGTGTCTCCTTTGCATTAATTTTGTACTGTAACTTCATCTGCGTATATTATAGCATATATTTTCCATTTGTCAAGTATGTATGATGTGAAGTGTATAATGCAATTAAGATAATTATAATTATATATATTATATATTATATATTATATATTATATATTAATTTAAGTTAACTATCTTAAATACGAGCGAGCGCAGCTTGCGAGTATTTCAACTTAGTATTATAAATATATATTAGTATTATATAAGTGCACTGTGCACTTGAGACTGAGTTGCATAATGCAATTCAGGAAACACTTCACATGAGGTTTAAAAGGTTCTGAATGGCCTCAGGCTTGTATGTTAGATAGCGCCTTGGTGTTGAGCCAAAATATTCTTTTTCCTTGGAAATTAAGCCTGCTTGAATTAGGCGATCTATTGAGCGCTGAATAGTGCCTGGGTCTGAGAGGAGTAATTTGCTGAGTTCTTTGTTTGACATGAAAAGCTTGCGGTCTGTTTCGTAGAATGATTTAGCGAGGCATAGTATTGCGCCATCTAGTAGTGTTAGGCGAGGAGAGGGGAGTAAGTTGTTGTGATTATTTAGGGCATACATTATTGATGAATGGATCTGAAAGTTAAACATTGTGCATCTCCTTGACATTAATTTTGTGCTGTTAGTATATATTATAAATTTGGATTTGTCAAGTGCGTAGTGCAATTAAGGCGGCGCAGCCTGCTTTATAAGCCTGACGGCGTTTGAGTCTAGGGTATAGATGTGTGTGAATGGGTGTGGGGAATGGTTGAAAGTACCCCCGTATGCGGTTACTTTAGTAATCTATTATTGATGTTTTGGTTACTTTGGCAAACATATGAATAAATGCTCATATGTAAATATTATAATATATTTAAGTGTGTGTTAGGTTGTTTGGATTTTAAAAAAGATATATTGGTGATTTATTGTTGTCGTAGTTGTGATTTGGGTTAGATTTGAAGGTTAATGTGATTGGCTTTGGTAGTGGTTTTGGGGTTGAAAGTTACATTTTTTATGTAATGAATTGTTTGGGGAAACCGATATTTTTGTACTGTTATTTGTTGTGGGGAGATTTGATAGGGGATTATTGGTGGTTTGGAGGGATGTGTGGTTTTGTGGGGTTGATGTAATGTGGAAAATGTGGATTGTTTAGTGGAAGATGAGATCTGGAGATGTTGGTTTGGCTGTGATGTGTTGTGGTTGCATGGGATGGTGTTGATATGAGGTAGTTTTATGCAGGTAACCATTTTTGGGTCAGTGTCAAAAAAAATTGCCTAAAGGGGAACTGGAACTGGCAACAGTTCGCTTCGGTTTTATGCTCCCCGGGTAGGGGTTGAAAACTTTTGAAAATACATATTTTCACAAGTACCAAAGGGACGAAAAAATACCCGGCTTTTCACCGGGTATTTTATAATTAGAAATCTTTATTTTGCTTTAGCTACTCTGTCAATACATACGGCAACGGCTTCCGGGTATGCTTTTCTTACTCTATCTTGAATAGCTTTTAAATGGGTGCTAATCGTATTATGTTTGACTTTCAAAATTTCTGCAATTTCATTTGTTCCCTTGCCCTGCATCCTATAGTGTAAAATCAACTGCTGACGGGGTGTCATATCCTTACAAACTTTCAAAAGCTTTTCATAAACTACTACGCCACGCTCGTTGTCGATATCATAATACTTTCCGACTTGATACAACATTCTATCGGTTGCTTCATCGGTGCTTTCGGTGTGTCCGTCTTTGTCCGTCTTACATTCCACGTACATTCTTTTATAGTCGGTCTGTCCATGACTATATATATGCTTTCTCAACTCTGAGCACATCCAATAAAACTTGCTTGCTATTTTAATCGGTGTGCAATACACCTTTTGCCCGTCTATCATATGATATCCGGTTTTCGCCCTCTGTCTGGTTTCCAGTGTATCAACATTGTTTCCGTTGTTGTACTCATTCAACAAGAAAGAATAAGCAACCAAAAAACAGTCGTAACCGTCTGAAACAGTGTAATTCATAATGTTATGATTGTTTATCTTCTGTGCATCCTGAAGCAACCCGAAAAACATCTGTCCGACTTTGGGGTCGTTGGTGGAATAGAAAATTGCCTTCAAGGTTGAGATACTAGCCTTCATAGCTAAGTCGGCAATTTCATCATTCATATACAGTTTTCTTTCGTTGGTTTTGGTGGTAGTGTTTAACATTTGGAAAACCTCCATATAATATATATTTGTGCTTTAATTGCACACTGTAACCGGGAAACCTTCCCGGCTACTATCTACAATTAAAATACAATTGCCATACCAAAAAGGACAAATACAAAAACGGCAACGATAAAAGAACAACTCAGAAGATACAAACCTTTTACAATGTACAATCTTTTCTTTGCCCGTCTACCATAGAACATTTTGAAACCCTCCTTAAAACTCAGCAGTTTTCAATTCTTCGGTTATTTCGTTCTTGTCGAAAACCATATTGTATTTTAGGTCAACCATAACATTCCTAAATACAATCCCGGTTGCATTGTCTACAACGTCAATATGAATAATGTCATTCATACCGATATGAGTTTTTATAGTATAGTTGTTTTTCTCCCTTACTCCGTCAAATTGGCTTTTCTTTGTGGTAGTGTTTAACATTGGCATTCCCTCCATAAATTTTGTGTTGTTACAACTTTGTAACTTTTTTTAAAGTTTTTCTTTTATTATACCATAAAAACGGTGGAAAGTCAAACTTTTTTTCAAAACTTATTATACAAAAAACTAGCTATTTTGTCGGTTGTGATTTTTCACAAAAAATAACTATAAATTTTGTGCATTTTGACAACCGACATTTTGCCCGGTTTTTTGTATAGTAGTGTAACCCGGCAACGGGTTGCACACCGGACGGTGGACGGTGGTAAAGTTTCCCCGTATCGATAACAACGGCGGTTTAATTCGTTGGACTTTTGGAAACTGTAGGTTAAACAGTTTCCCGGTGGACTTGCAACCCACCGACCACGGCACTATTTTTATAATTGTGAGTTGTGGCAGGAATGTCCGGGATTCCTCCAACTTTTTGATTTTCTTAGTTTGTGCCGTATGCCCTCAACTGGAAAGCCTCCACGTGGCGAGGGTGGATAACCAACCAATTTCCAGTTATGCTCAGATCTCTATCCGGGCAGGGTTCACTATGCCTTAAATAGTGCGTCGGCTATCACGTTGACTTGTCCGTGATGCTCTATGAGAGTTAGGCTCATAGGGTGGAGTGCGTGAATCTCCAAGCAGTGTTGAGTTCTCGGCAACAGGCATATTTTCGGCTATGTCTAAAGTAATCAGTTACCGACTGTTATATAAGCTGATAAATGTGAGTAATACTCAAAGATTGCGTATTGTAAGCATTGCAATATCTGTTGGTTTGTGCCAAGGTACAGACCGACGTTTTCGTTATTGTCAATGGTGGAATATCCAAGGATATGAAATCAAAATGCAAGCTGTACAATTTCAATGATTATGAAAACATTAGCACGATAATTATTCCTTGTCTTTTGACAAGTTTCTCTAGTGGGCTATCTGGATTCGTCTGGATAGCCTACATTAAAGGGCTGTGCTGACTTTTTTAAGAGGTGATAACATGAGCATTATTGAAGCTATTGAAAAAGCAGCATATGAATGTGGTACAATTCTCAATCTCGTTGAGTATGCATGGAATAATGGCTATTACGAGAAAGAGGAAATTACTGGTGATTGGATTTTAACCAAGCACTCTTTGCAAGCTATTGCAGATATTTTTACAGACGGTTTTGACGTTTGGAATTTCTAACTAATTGCACAGCCTTTTAATGTGGGCTATCACTCCCACAAATAAACTTTGTCACTAAGACACGAAAAGGAGTAAATTATTATGAGTAAAAGAACACTTTCTGTTATCGAGTCCGAAATCAAGGAGACCATCATTGCCTATAATGAGGCTATGGACAATGGCAATTTCAATGCTATGACCGAAGCTGATTCCAAGCTTTCTGAGCTTGAGAAGGAGTATGCACAGCTGGCTGAAGTTGTGTGCTATTCCAACCTGAAGGCTCAGGAGAATCCTATGAAGGCGGCAATTATCGCCTATGGCTTTAATGTCATCGGTCATAAGGATGTCAAGACCATTGAAAAGACTGTCGAAGATGGTGAGGAAAAGACTATTACCGTCACTGTTCGTGAGATCACTATCAAGGAGAAGCAGATTGACCTCATCAAGTTTGACAGCTATGGTGGCAAGACTGTATCTGTTAATCCTATGTGGAAGTATGAGCTTCAGTCCCTCAATCAGCTGTTCTGTATCCGTACTGCACAGGATATGAACGTCCCCTTTGAGCCTGTTTCTTACTTTATGGACAAGATGGCACGCCGTATCGAAGACGGTGAAACCCCTGTTTCCAACACTGCTATGCTCGAAGCACTGCAGAATCTCGTTGATATGATTATCTTCGAGGGTGAGGACAAGAATAAGTATCGTGCAAATTCTCGTGACATTACTGCTATTCTGAAGCAGTATACCAAGTCTGGTAAAGCTCGTCTGGGTATCGCTGTTGCCAAGCACAATTACTTTGCCCGTATCATTGGCAAGGTTCTGTACCGTATCGCAACTGGTGAGCAGTATACTCTGGAGTACAAGACTTCCAAGGACGCATAATTTGGCATTGTTCAGGGGCATCGGGGTTATCTCCGGTGCCTCTTATAGAGTGCCAAGTATTGACACTTGATTTTTGCATCTCTATCTGCTATATTGATTATAGGAAGGGCTTGCGTGGTAGTGTGCCTTTCTTATATAGGGGTAGAGGTGTATCTTGTATACATCTCTATCCCTTTTTTCATTGCAGTGGCACTCCTATATAACTGGGAGGCGATTATATGAAAGTTTATGTTGTAATTAGTGATTCCATTATCAATGGTCATTCTAGCCATGGTTTACATGGTGTATATGCTGACAAGGAGCAGGCAAAAGTTTCAGCTATATCTGTGATAACTAGCACTGCAAACGTTTCTGTTGATGATATCCATATTGAAGAGTATGATGACCAACTTGAGCTTTTCTACAACCAAAACGGAATAGACATTGTTGTATCTTGTATAAGGCAAAGTGTACGGGCTTAAGGGAAACCTTAAGTCTTTTATTATTGCACTGAAAGGGAGGTAATGGAAATTAAAAGGAAAACAATATTAGCTATCATCGGTCTATCTTTGCTCTTTACTGGATGCTCTCAGAAGGGAAATTTAGAACACACAACCTATATTGTATCTGGTCGCTATTATACCTCTGGTGAAGTAATCACAGAAGACGGCAATGCTTGGGGCTATTCTCAAGACATCATAAGCGAAAGGGAAAGCTATGATAATGAGCCTATCTTTGCCCTTTTTGATGACAACGGAACTCCTGAAAACATTTACGACGATGAGATCTATGGCGTTGTGCTAGATAGGGAAACGGAAATCTATGATAGGTTAGAAGCAGAATTATCCACGTCATTCACCGTTGAACGCAACGGAAACATTATATCTATATCACAAAACTAAAACCTATAACCATGGGCGTAAGCGAAATGTTTACGCCTAAGTTTATGGGCTTTATCCCCAAGAAAGGAGAATGGAAATGAATACATTATATCAATGCATAGTTTCCGTTGGACTTTTCATCATCATTGGCACCGCAGGAAGCACTGACTTAAACACCATAAGTCTAACGCAAACAATACTTTTTGTCATCTTAGGTTTAGTAATAATATTTATCGGACTAGCTGGTTGTAACGCAACCAAGAAAGGGAGGTAAACAATATGAGTAAATTTGAAGAAATAGGTGTTAACAGACTATACGAGGCAAGCAGCATAAGGGAAGCAAGAAGTTTATTCTATAGAAGCTGTAAGCTATGTGCCACTCAAGGGAAAGCAATAAGCTGTTCTAACTGTGCAATTGCAAGTGTACATCAGCTTGTAACAGAAATATTCACTAGATAAGCAAAACCTATATAGAAGGGTGTTGTAATATCAGCACCTTTCAGTATGGGCTTTGCCCTAAATTGGCAACGGAGGTAACAACGGAAATGGCAACTAAAAAAAGCAAATGGAATGCCTACATTATGATAGGCAATTTCAAATTCTATCTCAGAAAAGCCATGACCACAACGGAAATCATCAACTGGCTCATTACAAACTGCAAAATCATTGGCACAAATTACTTCATGTGTGGCACAGAAGTATTCTGTGAATGCAAGTAAAGGAGACAAGGCAAATGACAAAACTTATCACAATCATTTTCTTGGCAGCGCTGTTCTGGGTATTCTTATTCAGCATGGCAGACGCATTTGCACGCCTTGCAATTTGTGTTGACAAGGCAATCAGAAGCTTTATCAGAAAACGGAGGTAAGGCAAATGTATTTTCTGCTCGCAACAGGACGCATCGTAACCGAAAGGGATATCATGCGTGCATATGAAATTGTGTATGGTGATGAAGCAAAGTACAATGTTGCACATTACAATGACTGGGTTAATTCCTTGTATGGAATTGCAAGAACAGTCTCCACAAGTGAAATGACTGTTCGGGATCTCATTAAGGGAGATGCGTTTGTAGAAGCTTGTAAGCTTTATATGAAAACATATAACTGCACTCTGGCAGAAGCAAGGCAGGCAGTAAGCGAAATCAAAACGGAAATGGGGCTGTACACATGGCTATAATCTTATTTCACATCATTTTCGGCTATTTCTCTTGGATGATGTTGCAGGACTCCAAGGCAAGAACTCAGGCATATCTTGCATATTACAACAAAACGGAGGAAGGCAAATGAAAGAATTGTTTTCATCTCGCCAAAACGCAAACTTAATCTCTGAAGCAGAAAAGCTTATCAATGGATTTCTTGATAAAACTGGTGAAGTTGTGTATGTAATTAATCCCGATGGAAGCACATTCACACTGGAGCCTGGATGTATTCTGTTGAACGCAAATATTTTCTAGAAAGGAAATGAAATATGGATTATCATTGCAACTGTTGTGGTTATGACTTCTTCGAAGAAGAGGGATATGAATATGCTATCAACGCAATTGTCTGCCCTATGTGTGGAGCAACACGATATGAGGGAGATGACGACACCATCATTGAGGAAACTCGGAGGTAAGGCAAATGTACAAGTCTGAATGCGAGCATCACTTCCCAATTCCACACTATGCCATGTGTTGCGGATATTATCGTAAGACTGTGGATGCACAAGGCAACCCTTTTATACACTACACTTTTTGCAAGGAAGAGAATTGTCCTATTGCACACCCTGAGCTTCTCAAGGGACGCAAGCTTGAAAGTGAAATTGAGTCTAGGGCTAAACTTAAAGGACTTATCTCGCACAACAAAAGAGATGATAAACGTTGTTACTTCTGCGGTACCAATATGAGTGTTAAATACATCGTTGAGGTTGATATGCCGTATAAGGCAGTTGAGCCTTTTAAAGTATATGCATGCAATATATGTGCAACTGTAAAAGTTCGATAACAGAAAGGAAACAACACAATGGCAAAGAAAACATATGATATGGTGGCAATGATACCCACCAAGGCAAATGCACAGCAGCTCACTTGCTTTGTTGCCTTTATCGCAGCAATATTGCTGGCAATTGCATTAATGGTTGTTGCAGTCAGTCTTCCCTTGATGGTTGATAACGCAACCAAGGAAATGTGCTGGACATCTATGGCACTCGAAGCAATTTCTGCTGGCTTGGGATTCGTTGCTTTATGGATTAAGCGTAACGCACTGTAATGGAGGTGAAACCATGGGCCCAGCACAATTTGCAATAGGCTTGCCTGTCACAGGTAATTTTGAATCTTATCGCAGGGCAAAACTAAAAATCCTTAAGCGAGATTTCTGTATCTACCTTACACCGGAAGAACTTGAGCACGCAAATAGTCTTAAAACAGAAATTGAAGTTGACAACTTCTTTATCAGTGCAATCAGGAAATATTGGGACTAATTGCTTGTAGCAATTACAATACAAATTTAATGGCTGTAGCCAGAAAGGAAACGACAACTATGGAAAAGACTACTATTAACATTCAAAACGAGGCAAACATTAACGCAGAAGGTAAGCTGAGTTGTCATCGTTGCAAGCCTGTTATCTGCCTTGAAACTGGCGATGTGTTTACCAGTATCACTGATGCAGCAGAACATGCAGGAGTGCATAAAACTCACATGAGCCATCATTTGTGCGGTCAGATTAGATCTGTTAAGGGAAAGCACTATTGTTATCTTTCCCGTGCAACCGAAAGTCTGGATGCTATCGTAACTCGTCTGCGTGAAACCTCTGCAATGGAGGATGATGCTCGCAAGTGGCGTGAATATCAGGCTGAGCAGGAAGCTATTCGCAAGGCAGAAGAAAAGCGTATTGCAGATGAACGCAAGGCAAAGGAAATGTATGAAGCAAATGTTCAGAAGGCAATCAATAAGATTCAGCGTCGGCATAAAATGCTTGAGCGTGCTAAACAGCAGGTTAACGATATCAACAATCGTATTATGGAAGCAGAAAAGGAATATGAAGCTTTGACTGGCAAGCCCTATGTCGAAGAAAATTGTGAAAGGGAGGAAGAAGTAGCATGACCCCTGAAATTGTTCCAGTAAAAGAGCATTTTGAAGTCTATATCAACGGAAAATTCTATTGCTCTGCTGACAACACGAGGGAGGCCAAAGAAGAAATTAAAAACTATTATAAGGGAAGTGAAAGCCAATGAAAGTAAAAGTGCCTAGCAAAAACTATGGCATTGTTGAGCTTTTTGACGCAATCGCAACAGAGATGGGATTTGTTGTAGTGCAAAATCTTGAATATGATTGTTGCAAAGTTAATATTGCAAAGAATATTCAAGACGGCATCTATGAGAAATATCTGGAACTTGGAAGAGAACAGAAACTTGCTGAGTCAGATGTTCGTGCAGGCATTACTATGTTGCTTGCATGCAGTGGTCCCAAGGTAGATGAAAACCTTGTAGATAATGAAGTAGAAGTATTTGAAGGATTTATTTGCTAAAAGAAAGGATAAAATAATATGGAATTTATTGACTTCAAGAAGCTGTTTCAGCAGAACTTTGCCGACATGGTAAAGGATGCAGACACCCTGTTCGAAATCGAAGTGGACAAGGATGAATTCTGGAATCTGTATCTTGACAGCTTCCCCGCAGGCACCAATGAAATCTACAGAGAGCGCAGAGAGTTTGACTGTAGCTGTTGCCGTCACTTCGTTAAGGCAATTGGTAACGCAGTCACCATCAAGAACAACAAGATTCGTACCATGTGGGAATTCACTACTGGTGACACCACTTGGCAGACTGTCATCAATGCACTGGATGCATATCTGAAGGCAAAGGCAGTCACCAATATGTACGTCAGCAAGTTCAATTCTGTTGGCACTAACAGAAACCATGAAACCCTGGAAGGTGGCAAGGTAACTACCTGGGACCACTTCTATCTGGATCTGCCCAAGAAGTTTGTTGACAGCTCCAGTCGTTCCGTCGGAGATATTCAGGGCTCTTTCAGAGATACCAGAAATGTGTTCAAGCGTTCTCTGGATGAAATCAGCGAAGAAGCAGTATTGACTGTACTGGAACTGATTACTTCCAATACTCTGTACAAGGGTGCTGAATGGAAAGCTGTGCTTGAAAAGTTCCTTGAGTATAAGCGAATCTATGACACCCTGTCCGAAAGAGAAAAGAACAATTTCACATGGGAATTCACACAGCAGGCTGGCATGACTGTTGGTCGCATTCGTAACCACAGTATTGGTACTCTGTTGATTGATATCAGTGAGGGAACCGACCTCGACACTGCTGTTAAGAAGTATGAAGTCATTGTTGCCCCTGCAAACTATAAGCGTCCCAAGGCAATCTTTACTAAGAAAATGCTGGAAGATGCACAGAAGACCATCACTGAACTGGGCTACATGGAGTCTCTGCCCCGTCGTTTCGCAACTCTGGATGATATCAGTGTGAACAACATCCTGTTCTCTAACAGAGACGCAGCAAAGCGAATTGACGGTGCCATGGATGTGTTCGGTGCAATGATGGCTGAAGTTTCCAACTCTCCTAAGAAGTTCTCTAGGGTTGAAGAGATTTCTATTGAGAAGTTTATTTCTGATGTGCTTCCCACTGCAAAGTCTATTGAGGCATATCTGGAAAACAGACATGCTTCCAACATGGTTTCTCTGATTGCACCTAAGAACGCAGATGCACAGACCATGTTCAAATGGGATAACGGATTCTCTTGGGCATACAGTGGCAACATCACTGACAGTGACATGAAGGATCGTGTCAAGAGCGCAGGTGGTAAGGTAGACGGTGATCTGAGATTCTCTATCCAGTGGAATGAGGATGGAACTGATAACTGTGACCTTGATGCACATTGCAAGGAAGCTGATGGTTATGAAATCTATTTCGGTAGAGGTAGAAAGCCAAGCTTCTCTCCCAACAGAGGTCAGCTTGATGTTGACATTATCAGTCCTTGTGGCAGAGTAGCTGTTGAAAATATCACTTATGCAAACAGAAACACCATGAAGACTGGTACATATCGATTCTTTGTGCATCAGTATTCTGGCAGTGTAAAGAAGGGATTCAGAGCAGAAATTGAATTTGATGGCAATGTTTATTCCTTCGATTATAACAGAACTATGCGTTCTGGTCAGACTGTTGATGTTGCAGAAGTCACTCTGGACAAGAACGGAAACTTCTCTATCAAGGAACTGCTTCCCTCCAATGTATCTTCTAAGGAAGTTTGGAATCTGAAGACAAATAACTTCGTCCCCGTCACTGTCATGATGTACTCTCCCAACTACTGGGATGAACAGCAGGGCATCGGTCACAAGCATTACATGTTCATGCTGAAGGATTGCGTCAACACTGAAAATCCCAACGGATTCTATAACGAATTTCTGAAGAATGAACTGACTCAGCATAAGAGAGTTTTCGAAGCACTGGGTGGCAAGATGGCTGTTGAATCTGTTGAAGACCAGCTGTCCGGTCTGGGCTTTAGCTCCACTAAGAGAAACGATCTGGTCGTTAAGGTTAAGGGCCAGACTGAACGAATCATGAGAATCAAATTTTAATTATAAAGGAGATAACAACTATGGAAATGACTAACCTGTTCGAGATGGCAACCCGCAAGAAGTTCCGCTTTCCCTTCAAGGGCATGATTTCCGTTGAAGACCTGTGGGATCTGAGTGTGCAGAATCTGGACACTGTGTTCAAGGCTCTGAACGCAGAAGTCAAGCAGGCAAAGGAAGAGAGTCTGCTGACTACCAAGTCCACTGAGGAAACCATTCTGGATGCCAAGATTGAAATCGTCAAGCACATCGTAAAGGTGAAGCTTGAAGAGGCTGACCAGCGTACCAAGGCAGCTGAAAAGCGTGAGCAGAAGCGTAGACTGCAGGAACTGATTGCAACCAAGCAGGATGAAGAACTGCAGGGTAAGTCCGTTGAGGAACTGCAGGCAATGCTGAGTGCACTGGATGTATAAAGTTTAGCCCTGACCTTGCCCATCAGCTAGTCTGGTGGGTGAGGATGAGTGCTAAACTCAAAACTAAAGATGAAAGGAATATAACTATGGATCATATTTTCAATATTGCTATTCACATGGATGACGAACATATTAAGGAACAGGTAGCTATTAAGGCAGAAAAGGAAATCATGGCAAACATCACAAAAGAAGTTGGTCGTGTGATTTTCGAAAAGAGTGGCTATTATAGCAGCTATGGGCAGAACAAGGGATATAATGAAAATCGTCTTAGCGCATGGGCTCAGGGAATATTTGAGGATTTCCTCAAGAAAAACAAAGAGAAAATCATTGCAGCAGCCGCAAAGGAACTGGCTGACAGACTGGCAAGAACTAAGGCAGGTAAAGCAATTCTGGAAAACTTAGAGTAAGGATGTGTTAAAGTGATTATCAAGTATTTTCACACCTCAGAGCCAGATGTTGAAAAAACATATGACACAGTAAAATCTCTTAAGAACAACCCATTCATTCATATGTCACAAAAAGAATTTGACAAAATGGAACTTCGCAAAATGGAAAATGACATCTATATTATTTCCTACAAAGTAGTAAAGGAATGATTTGCATGGCAAGGTATTATCATATGATTGTCCAGTATCCGGGCGACAGAGATGGAAGCACTCGCCGTGAGTATATCAGTACAATCCAAGGCTCAGCCCCTCCTGGATATGTTTGTGTTGGAGTATGTGGCTATCATGAAAAGACAAGAGAAGTACAGTATCCTTGCAGAGGTTGCGTATACTATGCAGCTTGTGGTAGCTCTATGAGAACTCAGCACTGTGATGGTCGCAGAACTAAAAGTGACATAAGAAAGGAAATTTAATATGACAATATTAAAGCATGGCAGAATTAAGGAGCCAAAGAAAAAAGTATATTTCAAGTGCAACGGATGTGGCTGTCAATTTATTGCTGATGATACAGAGTTTCACACATTTATTGGTTATCTCACTGGAATTAGACGTTATTCATGTAAATGTCCAGAGTGTGGATGGAAATGTAGTGATTAAAGGAGATACAAATGAGAAAGCTAATTTGTAAGGACTTTACGTGCAAACATAATGGCAGTAATAATGTATGCACGAAGAAAACAGTAGAGATTGATTTCAAAGAATGTCAGTCTTATGAAAGGGGATTCCACTACTATCTTCAGCTTGTGTATAGACAACTTAAACATACCAATATGATTCCGAACAATGAGCTTAATTATGACTTGAAGCTTGGTCTATACTATGTAATGGAAATCTTTGACCTTGGTTTTTGTCAAAGAGAACATGGTGACTGGAGATGGGTGATGCTGATTGATGAAAACAATGAAGGGCTTAACACTGAAAAAATTATAAAGCGAAAGCTTAATGGTGACAAGCTTATGAAACATTACAATGATTTCAACAATGGAATTCTTCCTGACGCAGCAACCAAAAAGGAAGAACCCAAGAAAACATCTCAGCCTTTTGGTTGGCTTTCTCCCACTGGTGATTTCACTGAAGGTGATTGGGGCGAACATGAGGGTGTGGCATTAGATATTATTAAAGCAAAAAAGTTTGATTATAATTTCAATGACTTGCATTATACGGCAAGAGATTTTCTTAGTGAAGTTAAGGGTTATGTACTGATTCATAATCCTGCAGGTTCTGGTAATTATATTGTATCTCATGTGAAACCTCTGACCAAGAAGCAAAAGGATTTTCTGTATGGATACTTCATGGATCTTGGTGATAAGTGGAAGGCAGAACAGTATTTGAACGATTGAGGGAGATCTTATGAAACAGATCGTACATTACATCGATTGGGACATTGTTCTCAAGTGTAAAAGTGGAAAGTATACATCTATTGACGAATGTCTGAAAAGTATTTGGACCGAAGAATATGCAAATCCGATTAAAGATTTTAGATACAGCCCTATGATTAAAATCATGGGACAGGTTGTCAGAGAAATTTTGACAACTGAACAGAGAGCGTGTCTGTTGGACAAGATTCTCAGCAGTGGTGGTATAGATACTGAATGGAAATTGTTGTGTGAACTGTATTATACATTACAATTGCTTAAAATAAGAGAACATGATGGCTGGGGAAGACATAATGACCTCTATCTCATTGATCGTAAGGGTAAATATTATACAATTGCTCAGTATGATGAGCTGAAAAAAAAGGAAGTGTAAACAATGACACTTGAAGACATAAAAACGGAAGCAGAGAAACATGGGTATCGGCTCACAAAGAAGCAACCCTATGTGCCATTTCCTAGTTGTAAATGTACAAACTATCGCAAGGGAGTTGAAAGACATACATGTTGTGACGGATATTATTGGAAATGTCCTATTTGTGGACTAACATCAAAGCCTGCTAAATTATCAAGAGATGCAAATCGCATCTGGTACGAATTAACTATGGAAGTATACGGAAGACCGGAGGTAAAAAGAAAATGACTCAAATGGAAAAGATTCTTACTCCTTGTGTAAAATATAAACGCAAATCTGATCCAAGTAAAGATTGGTTTGCAGCGGCACCCAATCATGCAAATTGCTATGACGTTCTCAGCTTTCTGGAAATCTACGATAGATACGACGAAGTTGAGGGTTTTCAGACCACAGAAGGTAGATTTGTTGATAGGCATGAAGCATATCAAATTGCAAAGAATGCAGATCAGCTTATCAATGAAGACCCTAATGAAGTGTTAAAATCATACAACATTAAATAATAAAGGAGATGAAAATCAATGGCTAAAACAACCCCTTGTGACTATGGTGAATGCCCTTATGATGCAATGTATAGTGAACATTGTAGAGTGTACTGTGGCCTTGGAGTAGACGAAGACAGTTATGACGAAGAAGAATTTAAAGACGAAGAGTACATTCCTTCAAGCACATACAGAGATTATGGCCCCAGTAACCCTTGGGATGCTCCTGGTATGAGTGTAAAAGACTTTATTTAGGGAGTGGCAGAAATGAAAGGTTTTATTCAGATTATGCTTCTTGGTATGCAAATGCTAAGTATGTCTTGCACATCTATTATTTTCTTTGTTGGTTCATATTTTTTTATTGACAATTTTTTGAACGCAAAAGGATTTGCTGCACTTTTCTATGCAATACTTATTATTGCTGGTATCTTTTGTGGATTTTTCATGATTTTCATTTTAGGAATAGTCGCTGATGCGGAGGTAAAGACAAATGAAACTTTGGATTGATGATGTTCGCCCTGCACCCTCAAAAGAATATATGAGTTGCAAGAGCGTAAACATGGCAAAAGGAATCATCCAGTATTGGGAAAAGCATTTTAAGCCTCTTGAGGTAATTGACATTGACCACGATGCAGGCGATTATGCAGGCATGGGTGGCGACTACATTAAACTCCTTGACTGGCTCGAAGCAACTGGTCGCAATTATCCTATCAGAATCCACAGCATGAATCCTGTTGGAAGGGAAAATATGAGAGCAATTATTCGACGGAATGGATGGACAGAGGTAAAATAATGGAATCTAAATTTATGGTCATAATGGATAAATTAGCAAAAAGGTTTCGTTATGAAGTAGCAAATGTGGATCCACTTCATCCTGATATTGAATGTGACACAACATTTTTAAGAAGATATACTAAGGCATATGACTATTGGAAAATTTATATGATGCTTCCAAAAGACCATGTCTATAAAACACATTACTTGTGTCTTCTGGCTGACATATTGGCAGAAATGGGAGAGGTAATATAATGGACAAATTGAACTTTTACAGGGCGCTGAAGCAAGACATCATTGATCTTACAGATGAAGATACATATCATGCATATGGTCAGGATGCGATGGCAGTTCTTGAATGTCTGTGTTCAGAGAACTTTGAAATTACAAGATATCCAAGCGAAGAAGAAATTTTAGAAGTTATTAAGGTGGTACAAGATGGAGACAATTAAGGAATTGAAAGAAGAAGCGTATAGAATCGCTACTGAAGACTCTATTGTTTGTGAAGGGAAGATGTATTGCACAGAAGATAGAGTTGAAGCAATGAAGGCATATGCTATGTTGACCATTGCAGAAAAATTAACAACACAAAATTAATGGACAATAGCAAAAATATATAATATAATCTTATCAAGAAAGGGGATGTCAATGAGTAAAATGATAAAAATTAAACTGGCAAAAGAGCAACCCATAGAAGATGAGAATCATTGGAGCTATCCATTTAGTGAGCTTGATTACTTACTTGAAAAGGAAGAGAACGACACAACTTTCTTGCTGTATGATGGAAGACTATATGAAACTGATGAGGAGGATGCATAAATGGATTTCAATCGATATTGCAAAGAATGTGGGCACCACATTGAATTTCCGTATGGAGAAATGACAGCTTACTGTCCTGTTTGCGATAAGGAAATTGAACGCAAGGATACAATTGCAGGCCATACAAGAGATGCAAGAATTAAGCAGCTCAAGGCAATGCATGCACTTATGTGCGAAGCAAACGATGAAAGCATTTATATGTCTTGGATTTATACTATGCCCGACTGTCCCAGCGATGATGATTTCCTTTATATTGCAATGGACGACAAGAGCTACAACGAATGCTTTGATAAGTTTGTGCGACTGATTGCCAAGGATGGCAACAGATATTAAAAGAGAGGTGATTTTATGCCTAAGATAGCAATGATAGGAAGCTTTCAAATATTAAAAAATCAAGCGAATGCATTTGTACCACTAACATCAGATGATGTGAAAAGTATGTCTATCGGTGGATATAGCTTTGAGATTAATGGAGATTCGATTCCATTCGATTGGGATGCATGTTCAATAAATGAAGAAAATGGAGTGTTTGATTTTACAACAGGCAGAGGACCATTCTTTAATGATTATGAAATTCCAGATTATTGGGACGAAGAGTACGAGGAAATTGGTATTACAAGGGAAGAGATAACTGCAGAATTTCTTGCTTCGGTAAGCCACATTGAAGAGCTCTTTGTTAATTTTGATGATCGTGATGGTGAGGAACATGGAATTGGATGGCACGCTGATAACGTAAATAGTTCACAGCACAAAATTAATATTCTGAACTTAACTTTGGTAGATGTAGAAACCTTGGGTGAATATCATGTTGCACAGGAAGTAATCAATAGATATAACAGGGGAGAATAGGAGGGACTATGAAGAAGTTAACTATTTGGAGTAATAGAGATATTAACTTTGATGAGTGGAAAGAGGATCTAATCGCATATCAGAAAGAAAATGGATATGAAGATCCTGAAGATGTAACGGATAATGATGTATGGAATTTTATCGACGAGTCTCTTACTAACCAGTTAGATGATGAAACATATAACTTGAATATCCATACAAATGGACGCATCCTTGTTATTGGAGATCTTGGTCTGTGGGATGGCAGAAAACAAGGCTATAAGATTCTTGGTAAGAACGTAAGTGAAATTTTTAGCTCTCACTATGACTACACCGAATGGTACTCCGATGGATATAACATTCGTGCCATTGATGCTCATCATGATGGAACTAATTATTATGAGTACAGAGAAATCCGTGAGGATCGCAACATTCAGAATCTGCTTGATGCAATTTATAACGGAGAAAAAATTACTCGTAAGAAATTGAATTATTATACAAGATCCTTGCATCCTTATGTAGCAAAAGTTTATGGATGGTAATAGAAAGGAGAATAACTATGGGATACTTTACATGGACTGACGCAAGAAGACACCCTAAGATTCTTAAAAGTGGAGACTATTCTGCAGCTGATAAAATCGGCTATGGTGGATATGCCAAAGTTGTGTGTCCAGACGATACAGAAATCGTAGAAAAATATTATGAGGGATATGGCGAATTCGATGGCAAGGATATATATGACCTTGTTGTAGACTGGAACAGAGGATTCCTTGAAGAGATTTTTGATAAGATGCCTGAGGATCACTGGGGCTACCACTTAAAAGAACTTGCAATTGCATACCAGAATTATGATGAAGCAAAGATGTATGCGGAAATTGAAAGCTTAGTTAAATTAGAGATGGAGCCCGAATGGTTTAGAGATGAGTGGAAAAGAACGATTGGTATTACAATTGCCTGCCATGACGAAGATAATAACAATCTTCCGTTCCCAATTAAAATTACTACAACTAAGTGGCACAAAAAGTATGACGAACTTGTACCATCTTGCAATTGTCAGTAATAGAAAGGAGAATGATAATATGGCAAATATATGTAGCTTTAGTATGTGTGTAAAAGGAACTCATGACAACATTGAAAGTTTTTACAATGCAATGTCTCAAAATGGAAATATCTATATGGGCAGAGGCGCAGATGCTGAAATCAGGTATGAGGATGAAGAGGGTAGGGCATTTATTGATGGCTGGTGTAAATGGAGCATCCAGTCTGCGCTGATTGACAATGCAGTTTCCATGAGAATGGAACCTAACATATGGTATTTTGGCGATGTTGACAAATCTACACTTGAATTTGTAACTCTACTGGAAGCCTGTGAAAGATGGAATCTTGCTGTTGAAGTTTATTCCGAAGAATGTGGTTGTTGTTTTCAGGAACATTATATCATTGAAAATGAAGATGTGCTTTGCGATGAATGCGTTGAGTGGAATGAGTATTGTCTTGATGATTACGAAACAAAGGAAGAGGCAGAGAAAGAACTTGAGATAGAAATTACTGACGAAGAATGGAGCGAAGGCGGCTTCATTAGTCGTGGTGGTTTTGAAGAATGGGCTTTTGAAATTTAATCAAGAAAAGGAGGTACATTATGAAAACTGTTGTTAACTACTTAAAGAAAAATAAGAAGTATATACATAACGTAATGGGACGCTACTTTGAACTTGAATTAAAAGGTGACAATGTTATCCTAAGAGTAAAAGATGATGAATGGGAGATCGATGCGTGTCCACCACATCATGAAGTAGAATATGAAATTCAAGAGATTTTAGAAGAACATAAAATTGAAATTCGCTTCTGTGAAGTTTGCGGAATGCCATTTGATGCAGGTTTTACAACCGAAGATGGAGGCTGGTATTGCTGTGAAAATTGCTTTGAAGGAGCAATGGACAAGGATTACGGCAAAGGTAAATGGAGAGGCACAGACGAAGAAGGCGAATACGGTGGTTTTTATGAGTACTTTTGCTGTGACGAATGGGAAGACACAGGTATTTACTGGACGCATTGGTACTAAGAAAGGAGAATGTGAATGAAAATTTATACTGTGCAAAGGCAAGATAAATTTGATTATGATTTCTCTATAGAGTTGAAAAACCTTGGATGTTATTCTGATAAGGCAAAGGCTATTGCAAGAGCCAAACGAGAATATGAACGCATGCAGGGTGAATATGAAGATGAAATGTTAAAGTATTCTGATAAGGATATTTATGATCCTGAAGAATATGATTCTGGTGCACTGTATGTAGAAACAGATGATGAAGATGGATATTACATCATCACATTTGGCGCAGATGAACATTATGAAAGCCATTGTGCATGGGTTGATGAATGGGAGCTTGAAGGATCAACTGATTCTGATACATATAGTGCATACAGAAAGTGCAAAAGAGAGTTGCTTATTGAAGACCTGAAAGATAAAGCAATTGAAATGGAAATTGACTTAGAAGGCAAAGACATTGAAAGCATTGCGGATAAAGCAGAGCGTACTCTTGATCACAATGATAGCCTATGGGAAAGCTATTGGATGAGTCTTGAGTATGCGTTTGAAGAATAAACAAAAGAATACAAAATTAATGGAGGTAAACTATTATGGCACACAATGTGGAAACCATGTTCAGCGCAGGTCGTGTTAAGCCCTGGCATTATGCAGAAACAAGCGAGGTAACCAAACTTATTCAGGAAGCGCCTACTAGCAAGGATGCACTGCATCTTGCAGGTCTTGATTGGGAAGTAAAGCAGAACCCTGTATATATGGTGAATGGTACCAAGATGGTCAACGGCATTGAAGTCCCTAGTTACGTTGAAGTGCCTAATGCTAAGGCAAATGTTCGAAGCACCGACAACTCCTGCCTTGGTATTGTAACTGACCGCTACAAGATTGTGCAGAATACTGAGGCATTTGAGTTCACTGATGCAATTGTTGGTGAAACGGAAGATGGCGTTGTTAAGTATGAAACTGCAGGTTCCCTGTGTGGTGGCAAGAAGATTTGGCTGCTTGCCAAGATGCCCGTAAAGAAAGTGCTTGATGATGAAGTTGAACCTTACATGTTCTTTAGTAACTCTCATGATGGTAGCGGTGCCATTAAGGTAGGCATGACTCCTATTCGAATTGTGTGTAATAACACTTTGAATATGGCACTGAATGGTGCAAAGCGTCAGTGGAGCACTAAGCATGTTGGTGATATGCAGTCTAAGCTTGAAGAAGCCAAGTGGTGTCTGCAGATGGCCGACAAGTATATGACTAAACTGGACGAAGAAGCAGACCGTCTGGCAAACGCAAAGCTGTACAAGGAACAGATTGATGAGATCCTTGACGAGATGTTCCCCATTAATGATAATGACTCTGACCGAAAGAAGAGAAATGTAGAGGACGTTAAGCAGAGCTATTATATGTGTTGGTTGCAGCCCGACATTGCAAAGTTTATGAATACTGCATGGGGTGCCGTGAATGCAATGAGTGATTTTGTTACTCACTCTACTCCTAAGAGAAATACCAAGAGCTTTAACGAAAATCGTTGGGGCAAGATTATGGATGGTCATGCAATTATGGACCAGTTTGTTGAGTTGGTTAACAAGAAGATTTCTGTATAATTGAAAGGAGATTAATTATGGGTCTGGATATGTGGGTTCGTCGTGTAAGAAAACCTAACCTTGAAGATAAAGAATATACATATGAAGAACTTTCTAGCATGGATTATAGCATGGTAAGTGTCAAAGACATTGAAGATGAAATGTCTATGTTTGAGCAGCTTCTTCCGTACACTATTGTAAGAAATGTATTAACAGAATATTACAATAAAGCAAAAATGATTGAAGACTACAACCTTCCGAAAGGTTCGTCTATCGGAATGTATTCCAATGAAGGAATAGAGATTTCTGGAATTAATGAAAATGACGAACGTGTAAGCCAATTTATTAGCAACAAAGATATTGCAGAGAAATATATCATAACTAAATCTGTTCCTCATTATGTCTGGAGTGAAGACGAAGAAGCATACTGGCGCAAACACTACAAATTGCAGGATTGGTTCTATGATAATATTGAGGGTGTAGAGAATTGTGGATATTACATTCTTAATGCGGATTTGATTGCAGAATTGAATAAAACATTCAACGAAGATGTTTCTGAAGATGATCCGACTGATGATGAGGCATTGTTCTATCACGAATGGTATTAATGAAAGGAGATTAGATTATGGGATACACAACTGATTTTTTTGGAAGTTTAGAATTTAACAAACCTGTTGCACCTTGGCTGGCAGAGTATATTGAAAAGTTCAATAAAACTCGTAGAATGAAGCGAGATGTTGAGAAAATTAAAGAGCAGTTTCCTAACTGGGGCGAACTGTGCTTCAATGGAGAGTTAGGTTTTGAGGGTGCCTACTTTGTTGGTGGTCGTGGATTTATGGGCCAGGATAATGATACATCTGTTCTTGACCACAATGAGCCTTCCAGTGACCAGCCTGGACTGTGGTGTCAGTGGGTTATTAATGTAGAAGAGAACTGCCTTGAATGGGATGGCGGTGAAAAGTTCTACAACTACGAAGAGTGGCTTGAGTATCTAATTGACAACTTCTTTGAGCCTCTGGGGTATGTGCTTAATGGAGACATTGAGTGGCAGGGAGAAGAGTATGATGACCTTGGTACCATCCATGTTGTTGATAATGTTATTGAAATGGAATATGGAGTTAGAGCTAGTTCCATCAAGAACATTGATACTGATACACTGATTGAAGAGCTTGAAAAGCGTGGTTACAAGGTAACTGCATAACAACACAAAATTAACGGGAGGTGTAAACATGAACGATATCCTATTGAAAAAGTTCTTTGAAATGGAACGTTGGGAGCAAGCGCTTGAAACTGGTGTAGACAAGCATATTGACAAGGGAGAATTGAGAAAGCTTACATCTCCTGAAGTCAGACTTGCTATGTATCAAGCAATTGCAAGTGACAACTATGAAATTGCGCCGCCACATCAGGTGCAGATTCCTAAAGATAACGGAGACATGAGAATTGTATATGTCAATGAAAATGTTGACCGTATCTTCTTGTCTATTGCGAACAATCTTTTCTTTGAAATGTTTCCTGAGTTTGTGCACAAGAGTTGCAAGTCGTACCAGTCTGGTATTGGTTGTGGCAAAATTGTACAGGAAGTTTCAAGAGAGATGGTTAAGATCAAATACGATATTGTAGGATTTAAGGCAGATTTGACTAAATACTTTGATACTGTTCCTATTAAGTACATTGATGAAATCTTTGACAGAATGGAAAGTAAAGTTGGCAAATCCAAAATCATTGACGTGGTAAGGAAATATTATCATGCAGATTTGTGTTTTGACTACAACGGAGAATTGATTGAGCACTATCAGTCCTTAAAGCAAGGATGTGCAGTTGCAAGCTTTTTAGCTGACGCAGTGCTATATCATTTAGATGATGTAGTTAGTATGTTGCCCGGTTACTATGTAAGATATTCTGATGATTTGCTTTATGTTGGTGGGGAGTGGGGAACTGCATTCCAGGTAGTTAAGTCTATCCTTGCAGATATGGAAATGACCTTGAATCCCAAGAAGGTTGAGCAAGTATATAAGAATAGATGGGTCAAGTTCCTTGGGTTCAGCATTAAGGGTGATCAAATTACGCTTTCCAAGTCTCGTGTTAAAAGCTTCCAGAAGGAAATTGAGGCACGGACAATTAAGCAGCGCAAAATTTCCATGGAAAGAGCAATCAATCAAGTTAATTCCTATCTTTATAAAGGAGATGGAACTTACTCTTGGGCAACTTCGGTACTTCCCATTATCAATGTAGACAAGGACATTGATACTCTGAATGAATTCATAATGGATTGCATTAGAGCTTGTGCCACTGGTAAAAAGAAAATTGGTGGTTTAGGTAGTGTGAATGATAATGCAGACCATACTATTCTCAGAGGTACTGGAAAAAATGTGAGCGCTAATAGAGGCAAGACTGAAAAAGAAATTGACGGATATCTGAGTTTGAGATGTATGCAAAACGCAATTCTTACAAGAAGACCAGTTTATGAAACGCTAGTTAGAAGTATGTAATAGCAACTGTAGTACAACAGCAAGATTACAAGGCAACAGATTTCAATAGAAGGCGGCACAATTCCTTCAAACTGGAGGTGAATACCCGCTTATCAGCTGGTTTCACCTCCAGTTATAAGGTATGCCGCCTCTTATATGAAACAGTTAAAGAAATGTACCAGTGTTGTGAGTAATTATGTAATGCAACATTAAATTGCAAGGCAACCAACTTCAATTTATCTTCCCATAAGCATGTATTTCAGAGGCTGATCTTCGCAATGATGCTGTCGCATCAGCAAAGATCACCCTCGATCATACAGCCATAGGAAGCTATATATGAAACAAGTAAAGAAATGCATCAAGGTTGTGAGTAATTTAAGCGGCAGTACGGCCATGGATTATAAGGTAATAAAATTCAATTACACGCCAATTAATCCAGATATACTGCAAACATGCAGCTTTACCACGCTGCATTTTCTGCAGTCTATCTGGCATTTGCGTGCTATATGAGACCGATAAAGCAACGTACCGATATTATGAGTAATCCAAAAATTGAAGTATATCAATAGATTGCAAGGCAGTTGAATTCAATCATCCTGAATGCTAAATAAGCTTTGTAATGAGGCTACGCCTGCTTATCAGCTGGCGCTGCCTCACCTCAAAGCTCACGCTTCAGGATATATGAAACATCTAAAGTCATATACCGAAACTGTTGAGCATCTAATATTAATTCTACAAGGAGGTAAATTAATGACTATCTATGAAGAGCTCATTAAGATAGTTGAAGAAGGCGAATCATTTTACGTTAACTTCAAAAACAGATCTTTAAAAATTGGAAATAAATTTGTAATTGTAGATGGGTTGTATGACAAGGAGCGTATTCTTGACGATACTTCTAAAATAGCAATGTCTGATATTTTGGAACGTATCGAAATGTTGTATGCGAATTACAAATACTCATTGCCAAGTGAAAAAAGCGAGAGCAGACGTAGACAATACTTTAAGGCGCTTCCTGTTGATAAACTGACTGATAAGCAGATGGCAACTGGTGAAAGTCGTGAAGTTGCAAGGGCTAAGCTTGAGGGCTTTATGCTTTGTATGATTGTCGATGGATTCTTTGTATGGAATGAAGAAGAAATGGGCAAGTGGTTTTGGCAGTCTCAGAGAGATTTAGATTTAGTAATACTAAGAAATTGGATTGAAAATTATTAATTAATAGAAAAGGAGAATGATATTATGATGAACAAAAATGAAAGAATGAAAAAGTTAAATAACGCAGGTGTTGACACTAAGAAGTATTTTAACATTGACCTTCCCAATGGACTTAAGCCCGGTGCAACTATTTCTCTGGTAATTAATGATGATGGACAGCCTGTTATTGTTAATGGTAATCAGGACAATGCAATTGCTGAACAGATTATTGCTGATGGCTATGTAAGAAATACCAAGCTTCATCGTAGATTCGTTATGGCTCAGATGTTCCATATGCTTAACTTTGAATCTTATGACAAAAAGGAAACTGGTTATCATGCATATCTGAATACTTTCTATGGATATCAGTACACACTTGATATGATGCTTGAAGAGGTAAGAGTTCTTAGCAAGCTTGAATCTAGAGATCGTGAAAGCTTCGAAGAGAGAGTTCATTTCTTTGATAAGAAAGTTGTTGTTGCTGTTCTTGAAGACTATATGGAAAAGCTTAAGGATTATGTAAATTGTCTGCCTAACAAGAATTGTAAGGGAGTTCCTTATAAGAAGGTTAAGGGACAAAATATCTTTAATGCAGATATTGATAAGAAGCTGTATGCACCTCTTAGAAAGAAGATTAATAGTGTTCGCACTGCAAATAACTATACTGCAATTCATAGAGCTCTTCAGAATTTTATGAGAGATATGATTAAGCTTCCTTATCAGACTCCTAAGAGCAAGATTTGGATTGATGCTTTCAAGGGAGAGGGCGCTTACTATACTCTTAAGAATCTGATTATGTTCCATGATTGTGTTATTTATACTGGGAAGTATGGAATTATGCATTACAATAAAGATATGAACATTACTGGTATTGAAGCAGTGAATTATCTTAATGGCAAGCTCGATGAGTACAAGGGAGAGGGCTGGAGAATGTTTGCTCTCATGAAGAAGGTCATTGAAGACAACAGCTTCGATTTCAATAACAGAATGAGAGAGATTTACTCTGAAAAGTAAATCACTTTGACAGATAGATACTGTTTAATGCACAAGGTATTTTGACTTCAATTCCCGATCCTTAAATACGACTAACCAGCCGTCTCGACAGGGCTATCGTCCTGCAATACGGCTGGTTAATCGTCTTCGGATCTGGATATATGAAACTTCTAAAGTGATATCTACATAAGTACAGAGTGCATTTGGTATAAGCGCCAATATACACAAGAGAATTGGTTCAATTAACCGGCAATAACCCTGTATCTCATGACAGAGATACCAGGTTAATCACCGTGGTATCTCAGAAATGATATACAGGCTATTGCAGGTTATATATGAAACTATTAAAGAGAGCTTACGGAATTCATGAGTGTATATAAATTTACAAAAAAAAAGGGAGATAAGTATATGCATAGTTATCATTCAAACAAATCTGTTTTTCATTACAATAGTGATTTCTCTGGCGAAATTATAATTGTAAACAAAGAGACAGATGAACAGATTTCTATTAATGGAAAAGATTTTATCAATTTTAGCAAATATGCCATTGCAGATATTATTAATATGTTTGTGTATGATTTGTTTAAAGTTGTAAAGTAGGAGGTATAAATTATGAGCTACGCAGAATCCAAAAAGAAACTTGACGAAATACGAAGCGAATACAGTTGCGCAGGAGATCTGATTTTCCGAACGGCAATTCAGAACGTCATTGATTATGGCAAATGTACTTTGCTTGACCCTGGTTGGTATGAATGCACAATGAAAGATATTGATACGAATCATGATCAAGCAGAGGCTAATGGAAAGATCCTGTGGTGCACTAGAGAATTTGAAAAGGCAATTGTTGATTGTAGCGTTGCACTTTGTGACGTTGAATCGTATTATCTGCTTACTTATATCCAGAGAGAAGTGTGGCTTGGCGGTGGTGAGGTTGGTGAGCCTGATTACCAGAGAGCCATTCAAATTATTAGGAACTGTCTGTGCTTTACTGCTGATGGGTATGGCGCATGGAATGATGATTGCAGTGAAACACTGTATAAGTTTAGACAAATGGATTTGACAGACGATGAGATTGCATATTTTGGCTGGGCATATCTGCTTGATGTAGAAGATGAGGAGGAAGAATAATGGAAGTTACAGGCAAGGATATTTTGAATCTTACATGCGCAGTTAAAATTGTACAAACTACATATAGAAATGGATATTATGTTTTTACAGAGGGCGTGAAAACAAATATGAATTCTGCTTTAAACGAGGCAATTGCTAAATATAGAGAGCAACTTAAAGGGAATTAATGGAGGGTTAACTAATGAAGAAATATAAAGTTTACGGTATGGTTACAGTAAATGTAACTAAAGAAGTGTGGGCCAACAGCGAAGACGAGGCAAGAGAAAAGGCATATGACCAACTGTCTTGCCTAACCGCATATTGCGGAAATGGTGGATATGATAAGATGGTTGGCGTTGAAGATGATGGCGAGTCTGTTGATGTTTTTGAAGACATTGCGTATGACGAAGTAGAAGAGATCGAAGATGATCCTGATCATTTTGAATGTCCTAATTGTGATGCAGAGTGTGACGCATGTGAAAGGGATGATGGAACTGAATATTGGCATTGTCCTGAATGTGGCTCTTATTATGATAGTGACGGAGATGAGTTTTATCCTGATGATGGTTATGAGGAGGATAATGAATGAGCAAAATGTATAGCATTCTTAACAGAGAAGTGGATATCAGTATCATGGAAGACTTGCGCCAACGCAGGGGATTAGAAGAAGATGACACTTCTGAAGATCAAGAGATTCTTAAAATGTCTGGCTATGAATTCCTTGATGAATGGCTGAAATGGAATGGAATTATTGGTTATACTGATGATATTATCAACGTAATTAAAGTAGCCTTTGGTATTGAACTGATGGATTACCCGTTTGATAAAACCATTAAGAGAACCGTAGAGGAATGGTGAGCTATGAAAACTTATAAAATTGACTATAAGGAAATTCTCAGCTATGAGTTTTATGTGGATGCAGAATCTAAGGAGCAGGCTGTTGATAAGTTTAATAAAATGGTCAGCAATGGAAAGGTAGATTTTAATGACGGATATATAGTACATAGTGATATTGAATATATTCAAGAGGTGTAAATTATGACTAAGGCTGAACTGAAAAAGATTATGGCAGATAACTATATCTTTGAATCAGAGGTAGATGATGCCATTCAGTTTGTACAGGATCTTCTTGAGTTCAAGGCAAATGAGCTTGAGGCGAATGAACCTTATGCAATTAATACTATTAGACGATTGAGAGATGCAGCGCACGAGGTGTGGGAACTACAGGACTATGTTGAATACGCATTAGAAGAAGAGTGAAGATTTGGAGGTAGTATATATGAAACAGAAAAAAGATTTTACAATGGGCAGACAGGAATACATTGACTTTCTCGCAAACAAAAGCAATGAAATTAACATGGCGAATAAGAACAGCAAGACTGGTGCTGCTTGTCTGAATCTTGCATTTCCTGTGTGTGTATGTCGTGAAGATGCACCTTGTAAGGCAACTTGCTATGCGTGCAAAGGTTGCCAGACTATGACTAATGTACAGGCAGCTTACTACAGAAATCTGAGACTGTATCATGATGATCCTGATAATTTCTTTGAGCAGGTTTATTGTAAGGTCAAGTTCTCTGGACTGCCTAAGGTAAGACTGTTTGATAGCGGCGATTTTCCTGATGCTGATTTCTTGGTAAGACTTGTGGATCTGTGTAAGAAAACTCCTGATACTAAGTATATGGCATTTACTAAGAAGTATGAGATTGTTAATGAGTACATTGACAAGAACGGAAAGTTGCCCGACAACTTGAACATCATCTTCTCTGCATGGGATAAGATGTGGGAAGTCCCCAATCCTCATGGCCTTGGTATGGCATATGTAGATTTTGATGATAAGCGCCTGAATCCTGAGTTTCCTAAGAACGCATTTGTGTGCCCTGGTAGAGCATCTACTTGTTCCGCTTGTGGCGCTTGCTGGTCTAATAAACTTAAGGCAGTTGTATTTCATCAGCACTAACAGTACAAAATTAATGTATGTTTTGTATGCCGAAAAAGGGTTAACAGTAGGCGTTCTCCAAACCAGTAACCCTGCGACCTCGAAAGAGGGCAACACCCACGCTCGTAAGGAACTGTACGCTGTTAGGGAGAACTATTAAAAATGTAATTTTATGAGGTAATGTTATGAAAGATTTTACTGGATATCATGTATGGTCTTTATCTTGTTTACATCTTAACGGAAAAGTGGTAGAGAAAACTATTAAGAAAGCATTTCCAGATGATGATGAATCAACACTATATGTTGTCAAAGTAAAGGGAGTTAGAGGTTATCAACAGTTGTACGAAGACGAAATGTATAAATAAAATGACGATTTTAGGTGGAGATAATATATGGGTAGAGATATTTATGTTGAATCTAAGCATTTTAGCTATTATGGCAGTAAGTCAAGCGATTTAATCATGGCATTTGACCGATTCCTTTGGAAATTTCCCCAATATAGCAAAGACGAAGTTGGATATTATGATATCACACTCTCTAGGAAAGACATGAGTCAAGTGTTGGAGTTTATTAAGGATGATGTTTCGCTTAATAGTAAATTTTATAGAAATGCGGATGAATTGCTTGAACGAATGAACAACATTTATATTCGCATGATGCCTAATGACTTTGTTGAAGTTTGGACGTGCTGACAATAAAAGAGTGATTTTATATGGGGGTATAATTATGGACACAAATTTTCATATGTTAAGAGATCTGCTTGAAAAATATCATCCTGTAGAGCGAGGTATTATGAATCTTGCTGAAAATACACTCATTAGAGAAACGCTTCACATTGAAGAAATGGACATTTTATAGTTGAGAAATCTTAGAGATTTTACTGTTGCACATATGGGAAGATCTAAAAAGATGGAAGATTGGGATCGTATGAGCGCAATTGTTCACTGTATTGATTCAAGACTTGTTGAGCTTGGTGCAGAAGTGTAATCCAATTAGTAAAGGAGATACAATATATGACTTTGGAGCAGTTTGAGAAAGCGAAGGAAATACGTGACGAAAGAGAAATAGCATTAGATGTAGAAAGTTTGCTTGTAAATTGGAAGATGGCAGATGGTCAGTCTAATATCTTAAAAGTGATATACGGATCAGACTCTCCCCATTATGGAAAAACGATCAACACAGTTTGCAGATGTTCTAAAGAATTGCAAGATAGATTAATTCAAACATGTCGTGATTACTATCATGAATTGAACAAAAAGTTTGATGAAATTTAAATGTGAGGTGATGTTCAGTAAATGCATATAAAATATTGGATGTATCAACCAGAAAGGATGCTAGTAGTTCATTTACCAGAAGAGCGCAGAAAAGAAGAAAATTATATTAGTGCACTTTTAGCAGGAGCTTACTCCATATGGATTAGTCCAGATGAAAGCTATGATGATGAAGATGTAATAGAAGAAATTTATGATACAGAGTGTGAAGTGTTTCTTATGAATGAGTTGCATGAAACTCTTGGACATAAATTAAATTGGATG